>Ga0129297_10000151_pt1 | contig 31561 bp, 34 predicted proteins | sample I18A1metaG_FD_94708 | JGI IMG/M metagenome (GOLD analysis project Ga0129297, IMG submission 94708) | Lake sediment bacterial and archeal communities from Gulf of Boni, Indonesia to study Microbial Dark Matter (Phase II) - ​I18A1 metaG | ecosystem: Environmental > Aquatic > Freshwater > Lake >... | reverse complement strand
CAGCAACACTGTGCTTGGTGACAACGGCACCCTGACCTTCACGGGCGGTGCTACGAGCTATCTGCAGCAGGCCGCCTCCACAGACACCGGTCTTGGCGGCGACGACGTCATCACGGCCGGCGGTGGCAGCAATGTCTTGATCGGCGGTGCGGGGAGCGACAGCATCATCGCCGGGAACGGCAGCAACACGGTGCTGGGCGACAGCGGTCAGATCGACTACAGCGCCGCCGGCGTGCCGGCGAGCGTGGTCAGCACGGGCCTTGGCGATGGCGGCAACGACAGCATCACCCTCGGCAACGGCACCAACATCGTGATCGGTGGCAGCGGCAGCGACACGGCCACGGCCGGCAGTGGCACGAGCATCCTGCTCGGTGATACCGGCAGCGTCCTGTTCGGTGTCGGCGGTGTGCCGTCAAACGTCGCGAGCACCGGCCTTGGCGGCGGCGATGACACCCTCGCGGCCGGCTACGGCACCAACGTCATCGTTGGCGGCGCGGGGAATGATATCTTGGGCGGTGGTGGCGGCACGGCTTACGTTATCGGCGACAACGGCACGTTTAACTACTACCCTGTCACCGGCATCGTGGCCGCAATGCAGACCACCGACGCGACCGGTGCTGACATCATCACCACTGACGACGGCAACTCCTACGTGTTGGGTGGGCAAGGGAGCGACGCCATTGCAGCCGGTAACGGCGATAGTGTCTTGATTGGCGATGACGGGCAGATCCTGTTCAATCCCGACGGTTCCGTGATTCGTGCTACGACACTGCGGTTTGGCAGCGGCGGAAATGATAGTTTGAGCGTCGGTTCCGGCCGCAGTATCTTGATCGGCGGGGCGGGAAGCGATAAGCTTTCGGCGGGTTTCGGCAGCAATATCCTTATTGGCGACAACGGTCAGATAATCTGGTTCGATGGCAACGGCAAGGTGATAACGTCGCTGAAGCAAAAAGTCGGCGGCAACGATACCCTGCTCGTTGCGGGCGGCAGGAATGTCCTGATCGGCGGCACGGGCAAGAATACCTATGGGGGGAACAGCGCATCTGATCTGATGATCCGCGGCGGCCGTGTCGTCATGAGAGGTTCGATGGTTCAGAGTGTTCAAACTCGCGGACCGCAGCCGTTTACCCTTTTTGATTTGCTGCAGAGAGAGTCATCGCTTGCAGACGACGGCCAGTTGCTTGCGGCGACCAAGAACCAGGATGCTTCCAGTGTGGCAACCAGCCCGGATGAAAGTTTGCAGGTTCCCGCCGAGCAGAGGTGGATTGCTCCGGAGATACGTGGGCGCTATGCCAATGTCCTCTGCTTTGATGCCTTGTCGGAATTCTTTGTGCCGATCGACGCCGCTGACGATGGTGCCGCGGAAGATCCGGGGTTGGAAGAAGGGGCATGGCTGCCCGTGACCCCCGCGGGGCGAGTTGCAAGTGCCGAGGCGGTTGCCGGCATGTCCGCCGGGGGTGGCGGCGACGGCAGTGCCGGGGCGTCCGATTATGATGCTGCCGACACCCTCGGAGCTCTGGCTGCGGGCTTTGCGGGATGGAGTGTGAATCTCTCGCAGGTTCACGGTCGGCGTAGTGCAATCGATGCCGAGGCACTGTCAAAACTTGAAAGCAAAGAGAAAAACCGGCGGTTCAAGAAGTGGTTGAACTGACCAAAACCCCAAAGAAAGGGATATGTCATGGCACAGCAGAAAAACAGTGAGGGAGCACCGGTGGAGAACGCGGCATCTGTTGCGAACGAGGCGGCACCGAAGGTTAACTGGGTGAATAGCGGCATGAAGACGACCTACTCGAATGTCTGCAATGTTTCCAGTACCAGAGAAGAAGTTTCGTTGATGTTCGGCACCAACCAGACTTTTAACGCCGTGCAAGACGGTATCGTCATCGAGCTGACGGACCGGATCATCCTCAATCCGTATGCCGCCAAGCGCTTGGCCTTGGTTCTGACCGGTGTGATTAAGCAGTACGAGACATCGTTCGGGGAGTTGGCCATTGAGGCCTGACCGAATCGGTAGCATGTTGCTAGCCAAGCTGTTTGCCAGATGAATTTGCATCCTGAAAAATTGCGGGGGGCGGAGACGCCCCCCGCTGAACAACAGGCGCTGTGGGCGCGTTTCCGGAACGCCTCGGAAGAGGATTTCTTCCCTTCCTGGCTGGCTCTTCTGGCCAGCCTGACCGGCAACGTAGCCCAGGGTCTGCTGGTCATGGGGGATCCCGCGTCTGGAGCATATTCCCCCGTGGCCCAGTGGTCGGCCGGCGCCACCGACCTGACGCGGCTGGCCGACATCTGCGAAAGTGTCTTCGACCAGCGTTGCGGCCTGCTTGCCGATCTTCCGCCCTGGCCCGCCGCCGGTGGGTCAGGGGCGGGCCACTACGCCGTGGCGTATCCGGTCCTGGTGGATGACGTCCTCTACGGGGTCGTTGCGCTCGAGGTTGTCGCGGAGAGCGAAGCCGCCCTGGCTTCCGTCATGGGGCAGCTTCAGTGGGGAGTCTCCTGGCTGGAGCTTCATTGCCGGCGCAAGCATATCCATGACGATGCAGCTTCAATCGCTGGGATAAAGTCGTCCTTCGATTTGCTTGCGGCGGTGGTTGCCGAAAAGTCTTATGCGGATGCAGCCAACCTCTTTGTCACCGAACTGGCCACGCGATTTACCTGTGATCGGGTCAGCCTGGGGGTGCTGAATCGGGAGCAGATCAAGCTGCAGGCCATCTCGCACAGCTCCCAGTTTGCCAAAAACGCTAACCTGGTCCGTGCCATCTGTCTGGCCATGGAAGAGGCGGTTCTGCAAAAAAGCGAACTGGCCTGTCCGCGGCGGGAGGGGATGAAGGCGCTGGTAACGCGGGATCACGACGAGCTTGCCAGGCAGCAGGGGGGGGAAGCAGTCCTGACGGTTCCACTTTACGATGGCGGCTCATGCCGGGGCGCCATCACTCTCGAACGCCCGGACGCCATCCCTTTTCTGGAGGGGGACATTTCCGTCTGCCGGGCCATTGCCGCGCTGATTGCGCCAATTTTGGAGGCAAAAAAACGCGAAGATCGCCCGCTTGTTGCTAAGGCAGGCGACTCCGTGCGGCAGCAGGCGGAACGCCTCTTCGGTGCCGGTCACTTCGGCAGGAAGCTTGCGGCCCTTGTCCTGCTCGGGCTGATCTTGTTCCTTGTCTTTGCCGACGGCGACAACCGGGTGACCGCCACAGCGGTCCTGGAGCCTTCCGTTCGCCGTTCCGTGGTGTCTCATTTCAACGGGTACATAAAGGAAGCAGCGGTCCGTCCCGGAGATCTGGTAAAGGCCGGGGCTCTGCTCTGCACCCTTGACGACCGGGATCTGTTTCTGGAGCGGTCGAAGCTGTCGAATCAGGTTGTCCAGTATCAGCAGCAGAGACAGGAGGCAATGGCCACGTCCGATCGGGCAAAAGCCAATATCGTCACCGCACAGCTCGGCCAGGCGCAAGCACAACTGCAGTTGGTGCAGGGGCAGCTTGAGCGAACCAGCCTGCGGGCCCCTTTCGACGGCATCGTGGTGAGCGGTGACCTGAGCCAGCGGATTCAGGGGACGGTGGAACAGGGCGAAGTACTGTTCGAATTGTCGCCGCTCAACGCCTACCGGCTAATCCTCCAGGTTGATGAGTACCGTATCGAAGATGTGCGCCCGGGTCAGAAGGGCACGTTGGTGCTGCCGGCCCTGACCGGCAGGGATTTCCCGTTCGAGATTGAGAAAATCACGCCCCTTTCTGCCCAGAAGGAAGGGAAGAACTATTTCCGCGTGGAAGCCGCTCTTTCAGTTGTTGAGACCGCGATGCGCCCCGGCATGGAAGGGGTGGGCAAGGTGCAGGTCGACCGTCGCAGGCTGGCCTACATTTGGACCCGTGATCTGCTGGACTGGCTTCGCATGAAGGTTTGGTCCTGGTGGCCGTAGGCATCGGACGTAACGAACAGAATCTGTTCAGCCAATCCTGGTATCGGGTTGGCGGACTGCGGCCGCGTCTGCGCAGCCATGTGCAGATTCATCGGCAGATCTTTCGTGGGGTCGAATGGTTTGTTCTTCAAGACCATTCGACCGGTCGTTTTCATCGGATATCGCCTGAAGCCTATTTCATCGTCGGGCTGATGGACGGCAAACGCACCATGAACGACATCTGGGACGCCGCCGGGGAGCATCTGCGCGACCGGCTGCCGACCCAGGACGAAGTCATCAATATCCTTTCCCAGTTGCATCAGTTCGACGCCATCCAGTCCGATCTGCCTCCGGACATGGAAGAGATGAATCGCCGCAGTCGCCGGGTCAGGCAGGTCCGGATTCTGAACTGGCTGGCTTCTCCCCTGTCGATCAAGTTCCCCCTGGTAGACCCCGATGCGTTCCTGACCGACACCATGCCCCTCATCCGGCCGCTGTTCAGCTATGCAGGGTTTGCGGCGTGGTTGGCCACGGTCGTCTACGGGCTCGTTTTGGCCGGTATTCACTGGGGGGAATTGACGGCCAATGTCGCCGACCAGGTTCTGAGCCTGGAGAACCTCCTGATTCTTTCCCTGGTCTACCCCGCGGTCAAGGTGCTGCATGAATTCGGCCATGCCTACGCGGTCAAGAGATGGGGAGGGGAGGTGCATGAAATGGGGGTGATGCTCCTGGTTTTCATGCCGGTTCCCTATGTTGACGCTACGGCATCCTATGCCTTTCGCAATAAGCGCCAGCGGATGCTGGTCGGTGGGGCCGGCATCATGGTTGAGTTGCTGCTGGCGGCAGTGGCCATGATCGTATGGATCGATGTCCAGCCAGGAGCCGTCCGTGCCATTGCCTATAACCTGATGATCATCGGTGGGGTTTCCACCGTCCTCATGAACGGCAACCCGCTGATAAAGTACGATGCCTACTACGTCCTCTCGGACTTTATCGAAATTCCAAACCTGGCGGCCCGGAGCAGTCAATACCTTGCGTATTTCGCCAAGTGCAGGCTGCTTGGTATTCCCGAGTTGACCAGCACGGCCCGTTCGACCGGCGAAGCCGTCTGGCTGGCGACTTACGGCATCGCTTCATTTGCCTACCGGTTGTTCGTCACGGTGGCCATCGCCCTGTTCATTGCCGGCAAATTTTTCATTGTCGGCATGATTCTGGCCATATGGTCGCTGTTGAGCTTCATCGTGAACCCGGTTGTCGTTATGCTGCGGCATGTCGCCGCCGATCCGCTGCTGCAGCGGTATCGCCAGCGCCTGATCTTTGCGTTGACTGCTGCTTCAGTGACGATCGTTGTCATCGTGACACTTGTCAGGGTGCCGACCATCACTATCGTCGAAGGTGTCATCCGGGCGCCGGACGAGGCTCAGTTAAACGCTACGGCGGATGGGTTTGTCCTGCGGGTGTCGGCGGCGCCGGGAGCGAAGGTGCGCAAAGGCGATGTCCTTTTGGTGTCCGAGGCGCCCCGACTTGACAAGGATGTACAGGTTTCAGAGGCAAGCCTTCGCGAGGTGTCGGCCCGCTATATGTTGAGTCGCGTTATGGACCGGGCGGCAACCGGGGTTCTTCGGGAAGAGATGATGAAGATCCAGGCGGAGTTGCAGCGGACGCGGGAGAGGCAAGCCGGCCTTGTCCTTAGCAGCCCGGCTGACGGGATATTCATTCTTCCCAATGCCGAGGATCTCCCTGGCCGGTATGTGAAAAAAGGGATGGCTCTGGGTTACGTGGTCGATTTTTCCCGGGCCGTCGTCCGGATTGTTGTTGATCAGGACAATGTCGACCTGGTCCGAAGTCGGACCGTGAAGGTGGAGGCACGTCTTGCCGGAAATCTTTCCGAGATCATCCCGGCTCATGTGGTGCGCGAAGTCCCCGAAGCCTCCAGTGAGCTTCCGAGTCTGGCACTCAGTACCGGAGGCGGAGGGGGGGTAGCCCTTGACCCGGAAAGCAACGGGAAGAAGGCTCCCAAGGCGTACCGCAAGAATTTCATCTTCGATATCGCCCTCGACAACCACACGCCGACCCGGATCGGCGAGCGGGTGTTCATCCGTTTCATCCATTCGTCCGAGACTCTGGTCGAAAAGTGGTATCGAGTAATCCGCCGCCTGCTTCTTAAGCGTTTTGACGTTTAACAAGTCATGTCCCTGCGATCCCTGGTCGACCATCCTCCGGCCACTCACGACATCCGCCCCGAACAATCTGATCTGCGTCCAGGTGCGCTTGAAAAGGCGATAAGGGGACTGTCCTCTCCATTCGAACGCCGGATCCGGGTGCGGGCCGCAAGGCTGGAACGGATCGTCCCTGCGGTGAATGCCCTGGCTGGGGAGATGGGTGGAATTCACGATAACCGCGTGGGCGAGACCGCCCGAAATCTTGGGATGGAGTTGCGGCGGAAAGGGTTCGAAATCGATCTGGTGGCGCGCGCCTTTGCCCTGATCCGTGAGGTCGCGGGAAGAACCATCGGCATGCGCCACTTCGACGTGCAACTCATGGGAGGGTGGGCACTGCTGCAGGGGATGGTGGCGGAGATGGAGACCGGCGAAGGGAAGACCCTGACCGCGACCCTTGCTGCCGGTACTGCGGCCTTGGCCGGAGTGCCGGTTCACGTGCTGACAGTCAACGACTATCTCACCGCCAGGGATGCGGAGGAGATGGGGCCGGTTTATCGTGCATTGGGGTTGTCCGTGGGGTGCGTCATTCACGATGTGCCGCCGGGCGCGCGCCGGTGTGAATACTCAAGTGACGTGACCTACTGCACCAACAAGGAGATAGTCTTCGACTATCTGCGCGACAAGCTGGAGCTTGCCGAGCTGGCCAATGCGCCGCTCCGCCTGCAGGCAGAGCCCCTGCTCGGCAAAGGCGGTCGGTCGAACCGGCTGCTTCTCAGGGGGCTTTGCTACGCGATTGCCGACGAGGCCGACAGCCTTTTGATCGACGAATCCCGTACCCCCCTGATTATCGCCGGTTCGGTGGCGGGCGGTCATGAGATTGACTACCTGCGGGCCATCCTGACATTTGCCGGGTCCCTTAAGGAGGGGGAGGATTTCATCGCCGATCTGACCGAACGAACGATCCGGATTACGGAGAATGGACAACGGAGTATCGACACCGCGAACCTCCTGGTTGAATCGAAATGGACCGCTTCCATCCGCAAGAATGAATTGACCCGTCGGGCGCTTTCCGCCTTGTACTTGTACCGCCTGGATCATGACTACCTGGTGCGTGATGGCAAAATAGAGATCATCGATGCTTATACCGGTCGGGCCATGCCGGACCGGTCGTGGGAGCAGGGGCTGCATCAGTTGGTGGAAATCAAGGAAGGGTGCAGGGTTACCGAACAGCAGGAAACGGTGGCCAAGATAAGTTTCCAGAAATTTTTCCGACGCTATCTGCATTTGGCTGGCATGACGGGGACTGGCAGCGAGGTGGCTGGGGAGTTGCTCGCCATCTACGGACTACCGGTAGTGCGGATAGCCACCAACCGGCCGGCAAGACGAATGGTTTTACCGGGCAAAATTTATCCGGATCTTGCCGGGAAGTGGCGCGCCCTGCTTGAACGTGTCCGGAGTGTTCATGCAACAGGCCAACCGGTGTTGGTGGGAACGGCATCGGTCGTCACCTCCGAAACGGTCAGCCGGCTTTTCACGGAGGCCGGACTTGTGCACCGCGTGCTGAACGCCAAAAACGACCGTGAAGAGGCGGAAATCGTGGCCATGGCCGGCAGACGCGGAGCCATCACCATTGCGACGAACATGGCAGGGCGTGGCACAGATATCAAGCTGGCGCCGGGGGTGGCCGAGCTTAACGGGTTGTATGTAATCCTTACGGAACGCCATGATGCGGCCCGCATCGACCGGCAGTTGGCGGGGCGTTGTGCCAGGCAGGGGGATCCGGGGAGCTACGAGGAGTTTCTCTCGTTGGAAGATCCGCTTCTCGATGGAGGGAAGGGGGGGATTTGGCAGCGTTTGGCGCAACGTCTGCCGGTCCAGGAAACCAGTCTCTGGTGTTCGCTGGCTGGACATGCCATTATCCATGCACAGAAAAGGACTGAACGTTTGCACGCCCGGATTCGTCGGGAACTGTTCCGGCAGGATGTGCAAACCAGGCGGCGGTTGTCGTTTTCCCGGCCGGAAAATTAGGATTAGCGAAACAGGAGGAGTGTGACAGTATGTTCAGGGCTTTTGTAGCCACATTAGGGTGTGTGGGGCTGCTATGCGGCAGCGTCGGAGCAACCTTTGCCAACGAGTTCGAGGGATTGATCTACCCGAGTGAGGTCGTCAAACTGAGCAGCCAGGTACCAGGCGTCCTGGAACAGATTCACGTGGAGCGTGGAGATGTGGTGACTAAAGGGCAGGTTTTGGCAACGCTCAAATCGGGGCCGGAGCGGGTGGCGGTAGAGTTTGCCCGTACCCAGATGGAATTCCTGACGCGGAAAAGAGAACGGTCGGTCGAGTTGGCGCGTAAAAAGCTGATCTCGGCATACGAGCAGGACGAGTTGGAAACGGAGCAGAAAAAGGCGGAGCAGCAATTGGAGGAGGCCCAGGAGCGGTTTAATGCTAAAACGATTTTCAGCACTATTGATGGTGTTGTGACGGAACGGTTGATGGCACCCGGCGATTACGCCGGCGAGGATCCGGTATTGAAGCTTGCCCGTCTCGACCCGCTCAAGGTGGAAGTGGTCGTTCCAGTGGGTCGCTTCGGTTCGATAAAGCCCGGGATGCGGGCGGAAGTACGACCGGAGCAACCGGTTGGCGGTGTACTCGGCGGCAAGGTCACCATCGTCGACAAAGTTGTCGATGCCGCCAGTAATACCTTTATCGTGCGGATAGATATCCCTAATCCTTCTTTGAAGATACCGTCAGGTCTGCGGTGCTCGGTGCGCTTTGTGAAGTGAGTCGGGTCGGCAGGGTAGTCGGCACATCTCGACGAGGTGTACGCAGCGGTGGCGGGATAGAGGGAAGAGTTCAGCGCCTGCGTCGTGTCTGACGTCGACGCGGAGCGGTTCAGTGAGATTGATGAACTGCTGCGGGGGTAAACGGGATGCCAATAGTCAGGGCGGCATCAAAGACTCTTGGGACCCCCGTTGGAATCTGTGCCGAAATCATGCCTATAGGTGACGAAACTGGACGTCAGGGAGCAGCAGGCGGCAACAACCGCAAGCTTTCGACCTCCGTCCACTATATGGGGTAACATGCTGAATGCACTTGTTTTGTCTTGTTGTGCTTTGTCGCTGATTGCTGCCCTCGGGGTGGCGAAGGGCACCACCCATACGACTTAAAAACTCATCGTTCCGTGGTGGTCCTGGCCTTGGGAGAGACGGCCCGGTCGGCCAATTGGTCGTTGAATGGCGACGACCGCAACACCAATCCCTATACCAGCAGCCGTGACATCATCAATTTTACTAACGTGGAATCCTGCGGAACATCAACGGCCGAATCGGTTCCCTGCATGTTCTCTGGCCAGGGCAAGGACCGTTTCAACCGTAGTAAAGCCGAACATACGGAAAATCTGCTCGATATTCTGCAACGGGTGGGGGTCAGGGTTGTTTGGCGGGACAACGACTCCGGCAGTAAAGAAGTCGCCAACCGGGTTGTCTATGAGAATTTTGCCACTCATCGCGAAAGCGACCTGGTTCCGGAATAAGTATAGCAAGAGCTTCTATGACAATTTTTACAACGCGATTTTCGATGCTTTCGATTACGCTATCCGACACAACTATCCAATTGAGCGGAATGTTGCGCTCGATATCAAGTCAGTGAAAACCCGGAAGAAAGATGTGCCGTCAACCCGACGCGATGTTGATATCGAGGAGGTTGTCTTATTTAACAACGGCTGGTTGCTTCACCCGTCGTGTCCATTGCGACTTGATCATCGAAAAATGCTTCAATTGTCGCAATATACCGGTCTGCGTGTTGGATCTGTCCGTTTGATCGAGTGGACGGATTTTGACTGGTTGAACGGTTGGCTGATCATCCCCGTTGAGAAACAAAAGCATCGAATTGAAAGGGCTGAGAATTATCAGGCCATCTATATAGCGATAACGGATGTGCTCCTCAATATCATCGGCGGAAAGCCTGAAAAGGAGCCGGCAAGTAAGTGGTTGTTCCCGAGCTTTATGAAAGTCCGCAACGGTGAGACATTTGAGAGTCCGAGCAACCCGCCGACGGCTGTTCTCAACCACGCTTTCAGGGTAAGAGAGGGTGACATACAGGGAATGACCCATACCAGGTCTCACGACACCAAAGGGTTCTTGTCCCTGAGGGGGTACGCAAGTTCGTCCCTCACGAATACGGCCGTCATACCTTCGCAACAATTGCTGCGCGAGCCGGGATCCCGCCCCGCATCATTTCGATCATGATGGGTCACTCTTTCTCACATGCTCAGCTCGAAAAAGACAAGGACGCGGCGGCGCCGACCACGGTTAAAACCTACATTCACAGCAAGCGTGCGGCGGAGTTGCGGGAGTGGTGGTTCGTTTGGGCCAAACATTATTGCGAGATGCTGGGAAGATCTGTCCCGGACAGTGTTTCTGTTGAGGTCGCCCAGTCGAGGGCGTATCTCAAAGACCAGATCTTGAGTGAGTTGTCTAATGAGGTAGGCTGGAAAAAGTGGACACCAATCTGATAGCCTTTGAGGCTCACGGAGGTGTCCATTGGAACGAATACCGAAGCAGTTTTACACCCAGGAGTTCAAGGAGGAGGCCGCCAGCCTGGTTGAGAATGGCGGTTTGACCGTTGCCGAGGCCAGTCGGCGCTTGAGCGTTTCTGAGCAGACGCTGCGCAACTGGATCAAGAAGTACCGACTGAACGGCAAGGTTTCCTCCGGAGGTCGGGCAGTCACGGAGCTTGAGGCCGAGAACTCCCGGTTACGCAAGGAGCTGGCCGAAGCGAGGCTGGAGAAGGAAATCCTAAAAAAGGCTATGGCGTACCTTGCAAAGGAGCCGCGGGGAGGTACGCGATGATCGATGCGCTGCGGCACGAGATGGGGTTTGCTGTGGCGCCCATGTGTCGTGCCTTGGACGTATCGAAAAGCGGCTACTACGTTTGGAAGAACCGCAAGCCCTCGGCGCGGAAGTTGGAGGATGAGCGGATCAAGGTTGCGATCAAGGCGGCCCACGAGCGAGGGCGCGGCACCTACGGACCGGACAAGATCCAAGACGAACTGGCCGAGGTGGAGCAGATGGAGGTCGGCATCAACCGGATCAAGCGCCTGCGTCGTCAGATGAAGATCCGCTGCAAGCAGGTCAAGAAGCACAAGGCGACGACCGATTCGAACCACAACCTGCCCGTCGCCCCGAACCTGCTGGGTCAGGATTTTGCCGTCTCTGGCCCCAATAAGGCGTGGGTGGCAGACATCACCTACGTGGCCACCGAGGAAGGCTGGCTCTATCTTGCCGCCATCAAGGACCTCTGGAACCGGGAGATCGTCGGCTACGCCATGAGTCATCGCATGACGCAGGATCTCGTGGGTCGTGCTTTGTTCCGGGCGGTTGCGGTTCGGCGTCCCGGCGTAGGGCTGATCCACCACTCGGATCGCGGCAGCCAGTATTGTTCAGGCAGCTATCAGAAATTGATGAAACAGTTCAAGATGAAGCCGTCGATGAGCCGCAAGGGGAACTGCTGGGACAACGCGCCGATGGAAAGCTTCTTCGGCACGCTCAAGACGGAGTTGGTTCATCTTCGTAGGTATCGAACCCGGCAGGAAGCCATGGCGGACATCCGGGAGTACATCGAGGTGTTCTACAACCGGCAGAGGCGACACGCCCGCCTGGGCAATCTTTCCCCGGCGGCTTACTGGAAGAAACATGTCATGCGGCATAGGGCTGCCTGACAACAACATGGTGTCCACTATTGCGGACCGACCTCATTGACCGTGAAGACAAATTTTCGGCTTTTGAAGATTTTTCACTTGCCATGGGAGGGCCCTTTTAGTATGTTGCGTTTCCGGCTGTGTGGTATCAATTTTTATTGGCCAATTTATTGGCCTGCCACCATAAAAAAAGCCAAGAATATTTTGCTGAACAGCTTTGATCAGCCTTGAATACAAATGCATTGTTCACGGGTAAAAAGATTAGTTATTACCAGTGGTTTAACTTGTAGGTTGGTAGCACGTTTGGTGATGATGCGTCAAGTCTGAACACGATGGGGTGTCGCCAAGCGGTAAGGCAGCGGACTCTGACTCCGCCATTCCTGGGTTCAAATCCTAGCACCCCAGCCATGAAGCAAGGGTCGAGAGACCCGGAAGATATAGCAGCACTCACAATTTAATGCGCTCATCGTCTAGCCCGGCCTAGGACACCGGCCTTTCACGCCGGCGACAGGGGTTCGAATCCCCTTGGGCGTACCATCCCGACGGCATCCATCATTGGATGCCGTTTTTTTTATTTCATACTCGGAAAATGTTCCGCGAAATACAGACCGTTACGTTATATGGCAGCGGTCTGGCTCTATTGTTCCTGTTTTTCTGGCAGGTGCAGCGTGCTCACCATGTCGCCCTGCATATATAATGAAAAATATTTATACAATGAATGCACGCTGTTGTGATGATTTGTCAGGAGAATGTAAGAGCTCATCAGTAAAAATCTTGAAAAATCAATGCATTGGGCACAATGATTGCATTAAGACAAAGAAAGCCACCCCGATAATCGCAAAACCGGTGCGAGCCGGTGACGCAAAGCCACGGGTCTGCCGGAGCATAAAAGAGCGCAGGCAGACAGCCGGGTTACCGAAGAACGTTGGCCTTGGAGCGATACGATGCGCTCGTCTTCGGATATCGGAGGCGGGCGTTTGTGCTGTTGGGCGAAAGACCTTGTGGGGAAAGGCTCTGCCGCATGAAACTGCGCATTCTGGTCATCGATCCCAATAAATCGCTCCGGGAACTGTTGCAACTTTACCTGGAAAGGCTCGGACATTCTGTCCGGTCCTCGCACGAACCCCGACACTGTTCGCTGTTCTGTCGTCTCGACGATGAACAGTTCTGCTGCCCCCAGGTGTCTGCATGCGCCGACGTTGTCTTTATGGATATGCTGTTGCCACAAAGCAACACCTTAAATTTCTTTCAATTATTACGACGCCGTGGGTGTAAAACCATCGATGTTAACAAGACCATCATGAGCACCGGCGTATCGAAACAAGTTGAGGAAATGATGGCGGCTTTCGGTTGCAACCACATGCGCAAGCCGTTCCGGTTGGATAAAGTCAGAAGCTGGGTCGAGGAGTGCGCGTCAAGAAGCCATGGGGTTGAGCCAGTGCCCCAAGATTTGGTCAAATCGTAATATTTTTGTCGTTTTCGACTTGTCGGTGGCCACATTTTAGGGTATTTTTTACTTAAGTTGATCATGTGAAGAAAGGGTAAATACCGTGTCGGACGTGGAGGAAAGCATGTCAATCGGTCATGATGAAACGACGGAAACCTTGGTTGCATTTGTGTCCGGGGCCTTGATTGGTGCCGCAGCTACGCTTTTGATGGTGCGGATGCGTCGCAACCGGGATGCCTCTTTGAGCGCCGAAAATGACGATTACTGCTATGATGGCGGTGATCTGTTTATCTGATCCGTTTGCGGAAAACAATTTTACCGACGGGGCCCGGCATCGGGCCCCGTTTTGCGTTCGATGTGTTTTCTGGTGGCCGGTCTTCCCCGGAGCCGGAATATGCGTTACGCTGTCAGTCGTTGAATCAGAAAAATGAATGGCCTTCGTGTTTCACTGGGGAGGGATCATGCGGATTAGGACGATTTTACTGGTTGCCTGCCTGTTGGGCTGGTGGTGGTCTCCGGTCGCCGCCGAGTCGCCCGCAGACTCACTTCCGGCGACCGGCTGGGTGACGCTGGAAACCAATCTTGCAGCCGGCAACTCGTCTCTTTTCTCTGTGCCACTGGATTTGGGGCCCCTTGATCTCGGGGAGTATCTGGCGAAGGCCGGTCTGTCCCTTAAGGGGATTCACGGCTGGGATGCCCGCACGCAAAGCTTTGTTGCCCTTGCAACTCTTCGCCCTGGCCAGGGCTTCCTGCTTGCCCACGGCCCAGGTAAAATTGCCTTTTCCGGACAACTGGTGACCGCTGCTGCGGTTGAGATCGCGCTCGACAAAGGCTGGAATCTAATCGGTGTGCCTTACCAAAGTGGCGTGCCGCTTTCTGCTTTGCGAATCACCGTGGATGGCAAGAGCGAAAGCTATGCTGCTGCCGCGGAGATGAAGTGGACCGGCGCCGTCCATACTCTTCGGGAAGGGAAAACCACGGCGTTGGCTGTGGAAACTGCCGTGCTCGAACCGTGGCATGGCTATTGGCTGTACGCCTACCAGCCTTGTCAGTTGAGCATCCCCTCTCCCGAAGCTTTGACGAAGGCGAAGGAGACCAAGGGCAAACGTTCCAACAAGCGATGAAGCACCTTCCGGAAATTGCTTTCATGCAGACGCTTGGCCGCCTCGCCCTCATCCTGCTGAGTATTGCCGTCGCCTTTCCCGCCGGCGGGGCAACGCTCCCTGCTGTGCAACCTGAAGAGACGGGCTTTGCGTGTTCCCTCCTGCAGCGCGAGTACCCCTTTGTCGGCGTGGCTTTTGATATCAAATCGGACAAGCCGCTGATCAGCACGGTGACGGTTGACTCGCCGGCCATGTCGGCCGGAATCAAGCCGGGAGACGTGGTGGTCGCTTGCAACGACAACAGGGTTGCGAATTACAACGAAGTAATTGCCGCCATCGGCAAGCTCAAGGTGGGGGATGTGCTCAAGCTGACGCTGGAGCGGGCTGCGATGCTCCAGAATTTTCAGGTCACCATCGCCAGCAAGCCGGTGGGCTACACCTACATGGACTGTGCCCTGTCGGATACCGAATCGCCGGATGTTGCGGAGAAGATTCACTGGCTGACCAAAGCCGCCGATCTCGGTTATGTCAACGCCATGATGATCCTTGGCGAACTCTATTCCAACAAAGAACCCCGGAATTATGAGGAAGCCATCAAATGGTTCACCAGAGCCGCTACGCAGGGAGAGGCCGAGGCCCAATTGCTGCTCGGGATGTATTACTATTACGGCGACGATGTAAAAAAGAATCGTGCCGAGGCGGCCAAATGGTTCAGGTTGGCGGCCGAGCAGGGGGCGGCGGACGCCCAGATTACCCTCGGTCTGATGTACTCGACCGGTGACGGCGTGGAAAAAAATCACCTTGAAGCGGTCAAGTGGCTGCAGCAGGCGTCCGACCGGGGGCTGCCCAAAGCGAAATGCGCACTTGGAGTGATGTACAACTATGGCCTCGGTGTCCCTCAGGATTCGGCCAAGGCGTTCAGGTTGTTCGAGGAAGCCGCCGCTAAGGGTGACGCCAACGCCAAATATCACCTGGCCCTGTTCTATGTGCAGGGGACGGTGGTCGGCAAGGATCAGAAAAAGGCCAGCGAACTGCTGGCCGATGCCGAAAAGCAAGGGTCTCTCGAAGCCCGGGCCTTGCGCGAATCGTTATACCGTTAACCTGTTTCGCGCCGGGGCCTGTGGCGCCGCGGTGAACACCTCCTTGTGACAGTCTCCCTCGCGATCCGCCCTCCTTCAGCTCCGCACCTTCGTGAATATGTCAACGATTCTGGTGCCTGCCGGCATTCTGGACGGGAAGCCATGGTGAAAGGGGTGCCGAGCCTGGCCCTGGCACAGTTCAGCGGCGCAGGACGGTGATCCGGCCGCTGGCGAGTTGTTTTGTAAACCATGCCGTCAGGGCCCAGCGCCAGAAGCGGCGCGTAATCGGCAGGAGCATGGTGAAGCCGAACAGGTCGGTGCAGAACCCCGGCGTCAACAGCAGCAGCCCTCCGGCGAAGACCAGCAGCCCGTCGGCCAGCACCCCGGTCGGCAGCTGGCCCTGGGCCAGCTCCGCCTGTACGCGGCCAAGCAGACGGAAGCCCTGCTGGCGCATCAGCCAGCTCCCGGCCACACTGGTGGCAACCACGAGAATAATCGTCGGCAGCACACCGATCAGTCGCCCGCTTTCGATCAGCAGGTAAATCTCGGCAATCGGCAGAAAAATCACCAAAAAACACAGGATTATGAACATCGTTGGCTCCGGACGGGCGCTTAAGGCCGATTCATGAATGTTTTGACTGTGTATACTGGGTTGCGAACTGTAAAAATATGTAACACATCGAAATTATTACAGAAAAAATGTGCATAAATATTAGGCAATATGTGAAAGCTCGCCGAAATCTCTTGGACTGCAAAGTTACTCACATGGTTATCAACAGGCTGTCCACGTATTTTGTGGACAATCCCTCAACCGCCTTGAAACAACGGGTTTTTTTATTTCTCAGCAGCGTGCGTTCCGTTTTTTCTGCTCAGATTTCTGTTAGAAATCCACTGTGGACTCCACCGGCGTTGATCCCTGAGAATGGGTTTCGGCAAGGACACGGTGCACGGTTCGACGCAGGGCACTCTCGGCGTCCACACCGAGCTTCTCGGCGTCAGCCGCCAGGGCGAATAACTGCCTCCCCAGTTCTTCTTCGCAGTCAGGTCTGTGTTGTGCTGCAGCGGCGGGCATTACAGGCAGGGGGATGCCTTTGCGACGAGCCCTGGCGATCAGCTTCTGGGCCCGCTGCAGGGCCGGCAATCGCCCGGGAATGACGCCGAGCGGGTGCTGGACTGAATCGGCATGTGCTGAGCGTTCCAGTTGCTTGAGTCGATCCCATTGCTGGCTGACCTCGGCCGGGCTCAGGGGGGGGGGGTTCTCTTTCGCCGTAAAAACATGGGGATGACGATGGAGCAGTTTGCGGTTGATGGCCCGGGCCACGTCGGCAAAGTCGAAGAATCCTCGTTCTGAAAAGATTTCCGCCTGAAAGACGATCTGCAGGAGCAGATCGCCGAGTTCGTCGATGATTGCCCCGATTTCGCCGGTTTCGATGGCCTCGATGGCCTCACAGGCTTCCTCCATCAGGTAGGGGAGCAGGCTTTCCGGAGTTTGTTCGGCATCCCAGGCACATCCTTGTGGTCCGCGCAGGCGGTGCATGGTGGACAATAGCTCCAGGATGGCCTGGCACGGTTCGGATTCTTGCATTGAAAGCAAGCCTTTCGCAGCTGGTTTGAGCACTCTTCTAGCGCAGCTTTTCGGCAAATGCAACGCCTGCGGAAACGGCGGATTATGGGCTTGCAAAAATGCAGCTGATAAGCTAATACAGGGTTTCCCGTGCTCCAGATTCTACTTGACAGAGGGCGCCGGAGCGGCTATTTACGCATGCCGACAAGGCACTCATCACTGATGGGACCGCATGGAAATCCGGGTTGACAAGTTGCAGGAGAGCCCGCTTCGCCTGGTGTTCGAGGAGCCGCTTGAGAACCTGACGCTGCTGGCCGAAACGGTTGCGGCGGAAGGACTGGCGATCGAAGGCCCGCTCACCGGCGAACTCCTGGTCAGGCGGGCAGGAAACGTGGTTGAGGTCGAGGGCGCTCTGGCCTGCACGGTCACACTGGGGTGCAGTCGCTGTTTGCAGCCGTTGACCCAGCGTCTGAGTATTCCTGTTGCCCTGTCTTTCGAGCGTCTGCAGACGGTTGATGACGCTGAGTCGGATCGCGAACTGAGTGAAGAGGATCTCGGCCTGATCCCTTTTGCCGGTGATCTTCTTGACCTGCGTGAAGTTCTGGAACAGGAAGTGCTGATGGCGATTCCGCAGCACCCGCTCTGTCGCGACGAGTGTGCCGGTCTTTGTCCGGTGTGTGGCGGCGATCGCAATCGTCAGCCCTGCCATTGTACCCCGCCGGTTTTCCACGGAGGGTTCGCGGCCCTCGAAGGGCTGAAACTGAAGCGCTGAACAGTTAAAGTGCCCCGCGGATACCGCGGCAGTCCTAGTGTCTAGCGAAAAAGCGCCGGTTCCGCCGGCAGAGGAGAGTAAATATCCATGGCCGTTCCTAAGAAGAAAACGTCGAAATCGAAGCGCGACATGCGGCGTGCCCACGATGCCCTGAAAGCCCCGGGGGTTTCGATCTGCCCGCAGTGTAAAGAGCCGAAGCAGTCCCATCGTGCCTGCCCGGCTTGCGGTACCTACAAGGGCAAGGAAATCCTGGCGACTGAAAAATAGGGGATTCCCTTCATTGAACAGACGCATTGTCGTCGCCGTTGACGTTATGGGTGGTGATCATGCGCCCGGCCCTGAAGTGGCCGGAGCGGTGATGGCCGCTCGTGCCTGGCAAATTCCGGTGGTGCTGGTCGGTCAGCAGGAACGGATCGCCGCCGAATTGGCTGCACACAAGGCCGACGACCTCGACATAACCATTCACCACGCCAGCGAGGTCGTGGGGATGCACGATTCGGCATCTGATGCCGTTCGCAAGAAGAAGGACTCCTCCGTTCGTGTCGCCTTCGAGCTGGTTCGCGACGGGGCGGCCTCTGCGGTGGTCAGTACCGGAAATTCCGGAGCGACCATGGCCGCGGGGATGTTCATCCTCAAGCGCATCCCCGGGATCGACCGCCCGGCGATTGCCACGGTTATCCCCAATCTCAAAGGTCAGACGCTGGTTCTCGATGTCGGCGGTAATGTCGATTGCAAGCCGCAGCATCTGGTGCAGTTCGCCCTGATGGGGAGCGTTTATGTCCGGCAAATGTTCGGACTGGACAGCCCACGCATCGGGGTGCTCTCCAATGGTGAAGAGGAGAGCAAGGGCAATGATCTGACCCGTGAAACCCATCGCCTCATCAAGGAGACTCCGCTCAACTATCTTGGCTATGTCGAGGGTGGTGACATATTCAAGGGGACGGTTGACGTGGTGGTCTGTGATGGTTTTGCCGGCAATATCGTTCTCAAGACCGCTGAGGGTCTTGCTGATGCCATGAGCAAGATGCTCAAGGCCGAATTCAATAGCCGGTTGTTCTCAAAGCTTGGGTATCTTCTGGCCCGCCCCGCTTTTCAGGGTTTTCGTAAACGGGTTGATTATGCCGAATACGGGGGGGCCCCGTTGCTCGGGATTCAGGGGACAGGCATGATCTGCCATGGCAAGTCGAGTGCCAAAGCCGTGATGAATGCCATCCGCCTCGCCCATGCCTTTGAGGAACGTCAGGTGAATGCCAATCTGGTGGACAGTCTGTCTTTTCTTGCCTCCAGCGGTTCCTCCATCCTTGCGGATGACAACCCTCCCGCAGCCATCCTCTCTCAAGGAGCCTGATCGTGATTCGTGCACGCATCACCGGTACCGGTTCGTATGCCCCCGCCAAAGTCGTTACCAATCACGATTTGGAGAAGTTCCTTGACACCAATGACGAGTGGATTCGTACCCGTACCGGCATCGTCGAACGTCACCAGGTCGAAGATGGCGAGAACAACTCTGATCTGGCAACCAAGGCGGCAAGAAACGCCATGGAAATGGCCGGCGCCACGCCTGAGGAAATCGATCTGATCATCCTGGCCACGGTGACCGGTGATTACCCATGGCCGGCGACAGCCTGCGTGGTGCAGAACAATCTTGGTGCGGTCAATGCCGGGGCCGTCGATCTTTCTGCCGCCTGCAGCGGTTTCCTCTACGCCTTGAGCTTGGCGTCCGACCGGATCATGGCCGGGAATGCCAAAAAGGTGCTGGTCATCGGTTCCGAGGTGTTCTCGCGGATTGTTGACTGGAGCGATCGCAACACCTGCGTGTTGTTCGGCGATGGTGCCGGAGCTGTGGTGCTGGAGGCCTGCGACGGTGATCAGGGGATTCTGTCGACCCATCTGTATGCCGACGGCTCCCAGATGGAATTGTTGTATCAACCCGGTTTCGGTACACGGATACCGCCATCGGCCGAGGCCATGGCCCGTGGCGACCATTTTCTGAAAATGCAGGGAAATGAAGTCTTTAAGGTTGCGGTCCGTTCTATGGCCGAAGTTGCCAATATCGCCCTGGATGCCAATGGCATGACCGTCGAGGATGTCGACCTGTTCATTCCCCATCAGGCCAACGTGAGGATTCTTGATGCCACCGCCAAGCGCATCGGCCTGCGCGATGATCAGGTCTACGTCAACGTCGACCGTTTCGGCAACACCTCGGCGGCAACCATTCCGATCGCCCTTGATGAAGTCGTGCGCGCCGGTCGGCTCAAGGAGGGTGACATCCTGCTGCTGGATGCATTCGGCGGCGGTTTTACCTGGGCGTCAGCCCTGATCCGCTGGTAGGAGTGACGTGATGCTGGCTTTTATCTTTCCTGGGCAGGGTTCCCAGTTCGCCGGAATGGGCAAGGATCTGGCCGACAACTTCGTGGCCGCCCGCCAGGTGTTTGCCGAGGCCAACGATGCCCTTGGCTTCGACCTGACCAAGCTCTGCTTCGAAGGGCCGGAGGAAGATCTCAAGCTGACCGCAAACACCCAGCCGGCAATTCTGACGGCCAGTATCGCCGCCTTGCGTGTGGTGCAGGCCGAAACCGGTCTGCAGCCGGCCTTCACCGCCGGACATTCGCTCGGTGAGTACTCGGCGCTGGTCTGCGCCGGTGCTCTGGGATTTGCCGATGCCGTGCGCACGGTGCGTCAGCGCGGCACCTTCATGCAGGAGGCGGTGCCGGTCGGCACGGGCGCGATGGCTGCCATGCTCGGCATCGAACGAGACGAACTGGCGGCGATCTGTGCCGAGGCGGCTCAGGGCGAGGTGGTCTCTCCGGCCAACTTCAATTCTCCCGGGCAGATCGTAATCGCCGGGGCTGCCGGCGCGGTTGCCCGTGCCATCGAAATCGCCAAGGGGCGCGGCTACCGCAAGGCCATGCTGCTGCCGGTCAGCGCACCGTTCCATTGCGCGCTGATGCAGCCGGCGGCCGAACGCCTGCGTACGGTGCTTGACGGGGTTGCCGTATCGGCGCCGCAGATGCCGGTCATCAGCAATGTCGAGGCCCAGCCCAACAGTGACGGCAATCGGGTGCGCGAGTTGCTGGTCACCCAGGTGTGTGCGCCGGTGCGCTGGGACGAATCGGTAGAGAAAATGGTCGTGCTGGGTGTGACGCGTTTCATCGAGATCGGTCCGGGTAAAGTCCTGAGCGGCCTGGTCAAGCGGATCACCAAGGATGCCGAAGTTACCAACGTTGAGATCCCGGCCAATCTTGACATCTTGAAGCAATAGGCCCATATCTTATCACTTAAAGATTTTGTAGCGGAGGAACGAGCTCATGTTGAAAGACAAAATTGCCGTAGTCACTGGAGCGTCGCGCGGGATTGGCAAGAGCATCTCGCTGGCTCTGGCCAAGCAGGGGGCCAAGATCGTGGCTGTCGACATCACCCTTAAAGGGATGGACGAACTGCTGGCCGAAATCAAAGCCCTGGGAAGCGACGGGATTGCCGTCGAGGGGAATGTCACCGTTGCTGCCGATACCGAGAAAATGATCGAGCAGGCGGTTGCGACTTACGGTCGGGTTGATATTCTGGTCAACAATGCCGGCATCACCCGTGACGGGCTGCTGATGCGCATGAAGGACGAGGACTGGGATGCGGTTCTGAGTGTCAATCTCAAGGGAGCGTTCCTTTGTACCCGCGCAGTCTCCAAGGTCATGACCAAGCAGCGTTACGGCCGGATCATCAATATCGCGTCGGTCGTCGGCCAGATGGGCAACGCCGGCCAGGCCAACTACTGCGCCAGCAAAGCCGGTCTGATGGGCTTGACCCGTTCCAACGCGCGTGAGCTCGCCAAGCGCAACATCACTGTCAATGCCGTCGCTCCTGGTTTCATCGTCTCGGACATGACGGAGGCGCTGCCGGAGAAGGTCAAGCAGGAAATGGCCGCGCAGATCCCTCTGGAGCGCTTCGGCACCGCCGACGATATCGCCAACGCCGTGGTGTTTCTGGCCTGTGATGCCTCGGAATACATCACCGGTCAGGTTCTGGCGGTCAACGGCGGCATGTACATGTAAGTGGCACATTCAAGTTAGTTTCGTATAGTTCAAGGCAGCACCCAACCCAACTGGACCGGCCATGATCGGTCCACACATCGCAAGGAGGAATTCAAATGGCTTCGATTGCAGAACGTGTCAAACAGATTGTCGCCGAGCAGCTTGGCGTCGATGAGGATCAGGTGACCACGGAAGCTTCCTTCATGGAAGATCTTGGCGCCGACTCCCTGGACACGGTAGAACTGGTCATGGCGCTCGAGGAAGAGTTCGATATCGAAATTTCCGATGAGGACGCCGAGAAGATTCAGACTGTTCAGGACGCTATCGATTACATCACCGAAAACTCCTGAGAGTTTAACGTGGGGAGCTGAACCCTCCCCACTTCAACATTAATCCGAAGTGGCATCCGATCGGCATCTGCCGGTCGGTGTTGCTTGGGGGAGGAGGATTGTTCCTCATGCGCAGAGTCGTTGCGACCGGGGTCGGTGTGATTTCACCGCTGGGCACCGGCACCGATAAGAACTGGTCTGCTCTGGTTAACGGACAGTCGGGAATCGGCCCGATCACCCGTTTTGATGCCAGCGAGTGCCCGGTGAAATTTGCCGGCGAGGTCCGTGATTTCGAGACGGATCTTTACGTGGACAAGAAGGAGGCCAAGAAAATGGACCTCTTCATCCACTATGCCCTCGCCGCCGCCGATATGGCGCTGGCCGATTCCGGCTTTCAGATCACCGATGAAAATGCCGAGCGTGTCGGCGTGGTGGTCGGTTCGGGGATGGGCGGACTGCCGGCGATCGAACGTTATCACTCCGCTTTCATGGAGGGTGGCTATCGCAAGATCGGTCCATTCTTCGTGCCGATGTCGATCATCAACCTTGCCCCCGGGCACATCTCCATCAAACATGGGGCCAAGGGGCCGAACATCTCGCCGGTTTCCGCCTGTGCCACCGGGACTCATTCGATCGGCGACGCGTTTCGCATGATCCAGCGCGGCGATGCCGACATGGTGATCGCCGGCGGCTGCGAGTCGACTGTCTGCCACATGGGCGTCGGCGGTTTTGCCGTGATGAAGGCGCTTTCCGAGCGCAATGATGATCCGCAGGCGGCCAGTCGCCCCTTCGAGAAAAACCGGGATGGCTTCGTACTGTCTGAAGGTGCGGGGATCGTTGTCCTCGAAGAGTATGAGAGTGCGAAGAAACGCGGTGCGAAGATTTACGGCGAAGTGGCCGGCTACGGCCTGACCGGTGATGCCTACCACCTGACGGCGCCGGCGCCGAACGGGGAAGGGGCCGGGCGTTGCATGAAGATGGCGCTGCGCACTGCCGGCGTCAATCCTGAAGAAGTCGATTACATCAATGCTCACGGAACGTCGACCCCGTTCAACGACCTGTACGAGACGCTCGCGATCAAGGGTGTGTTCGGCGACCATGCCCGCAAGGTCATGGTCAGCTCGACCAAGAGCATGACCGGACACATGCTTGGGGCTGCCGGTGGGGTTGAGGCGGTGTTCTCGCTCCTGTCGATCAGCAACGGCATAGTACCGCCGACCATCAACTATCATGAACCGGATCCGGAGTGCGACCTGGATTATGTGCCGAACCAGGCCCGCCAGGCGCAGGTGCGCGTGGCCATTTCCAACTCCTTCGGCTTCGGTGGCACCAACGCCACGCTGCTGTTCCGCAAGGTCTGATGGCCATGGTGGCGCTTGGCAGCGATCATGGCGGTTTGCAACTCAAGGCGGTTCTTGCCGAGGCCCTGCGACAGCGCGGTCTCGACGTACGTGACATGGGAACGGATAACGACGATTCCGTCGACTATCCCGACTTCGCCGAAAAGGTGGCTGGTGCCGTGTCGCGCGGCGAGGCCCGGCAGGGCATTTTGATCTGCGGCACCGGCATCGGCATGTCGATTGTCGCCAATAAGTTCCCCGGTGTACGCGCAGCCCTGGTGACAGATGACTTCATGGCGCAGATGGCCAAGGAGCACAACAACGCCAATGTGCTGGTCCTCGGTGGCCGGGTGCTGGATGCTCCGACGGCCTGCCGGTTGGTCGGTATCTGGCTGGATGCCGCTTTTGAGGGCGGCCGCCACCAGCGGCGGCTCGACAAAATTGCCGAACTTGAAGCAGATATGCGAGCCGGCCGGATCTGACCGGCATTCAATTCGGGCAGGCCGCAGGTCTGCCCGTTTTGTTTCATCCATTTTCACCCCGTATGAAGGAGATAAGTGTCATGAGCCAGAACCTGGCCTTGTTCGACCCTGAAATCAGTGCGGCGATCCGGAGCGAGACCGAGCGCCAGGAATACAGTCTCGAATTCATCGCCTCGGAAAACTTTGTCAGCGAACGGGTTCTTGAAGCGCAAGGGTCGGTGTTGACCAACAAGTATGCTGAAGGCTATCCGGGAAAGCGTTACTACGGCGGCTGCCAGTGTGTTGACGTGGCCGAACAGTTGGCGATCGACCGGGCCAAACAGCTGTTCGGCGCCGAACATGCCAACGTCCAGCCGCATTCCGGTTCCCAGGCCAACATGGCGGTCTACTTTTCGGTCTGCAAACCCGGCGATACCATTCTCGGCATGAACCTGGCCCACGGTGGGCACCTCACTCACGGTTCTCCGGTCAACTTCTCCGGCAAGCTCTTCAATATCGTCCCTTACGGCGTTCGCAAGGAAACCGGGCGGATCGATTACGACGAAGTCGAGCGCCTGGCTCTCGAACACAAACCGAAGCTGATCGTGGTCGGTGCCAGCGCCTATCCGCGCGTCATCGATTTCGAAGCGTTCCGCAGGGTCGCCGACAGGGTCGGGGCACCGGTGATGGTCGATATGGCCCATTTCGCCGGGTTGGTTGCTGCCGGTGTCCACCCGACACCGGTCCCCCATGCCGAATATGTCACCACCACCACCCACAAGACGCTGCGCGGGCCGCGCGGCGGGATGATTCTCTGCCGCGAGGAATTCGCAAAGCCGCTGAACAGCAACATTTTCCCCGGAATCCAGGGCGGACCGTTGATGCACGTGATCGCCGCCAAGGCGGTGGCATTCAAGGAAGCCCTGCAACCGGAATTCAAAATTTATGCGCAGCAGGTGGTCAATAACGCCCGGGTACTGGCGGAGAGTCTGATCGAGCACGGTTACAACCTGGTTTCAGGGGGGACCGACAATCATCTGATGCTGGTTGACCTCTCGGGGAGTGAGCTGACCGGGAAACTCGCCGAGGAGACGCTGGAGCACGCCGGCATCACGGTCAACAAGAATGCGGTTCCCTTCGACACCCGGTCTCCTTTCGTGACCAGCGGATTCCGTATCGGCACCCCGGCGACCACTTCGCGGGGCCTGAAGGAAAACGAAATGCGCCAGGTTGCGGCCTGGATCGACCGGGCCCTCAAGAACGTCGGCAATGCCGGAGAGTTGGAGCAGATTCGCGGGGAAGTGCGTGAACTGTGTCGACAGTTCCCGCTGTACGCTCATCGCCTGGCGTGAGTTGATGGGGGAACATCGCGACGAGCGTCCCTCCTGGGACGAATACTTCATGGACATCGCCCGGCTGGTGGCGCGGCGCTCAACCTGCCTGCGCCGCCAGGTCGGGGCGGTCATGGTCAAGGACAAGAACATCCTGGCCACCGGTTACAATGGTACGCCAAGCGGCATCACCCACTGTGCCGAAACCGGTTGTCTGCGCGACCAGCTCAAGGTACCATCGGGTGAGCGCCACGAACTGTGCCGTGGTCTGCATGCCGAGCAGAATGCCATCATTCAGGCGGCGCGCCACGGCGTGAATATTGCCGGAGCGACTCTGTACTGCACCAACTCGCCCTGTATCATCTGCACCAAGATGCTGATCAATGCCGGTGTCCAGCAGGTCGTCTACCTGGATGGCTACCCGGACAGCCTGTCCCTTGATATGTTGCGTGAAAGCGGTATCACGGTCCGGGTTTTTTCCGTGCCGAACCGATCGTCCGTCGGAGGTGATGCATGAACTGTCCATTCTGCAGCCATGTCGATACCAGAGTCGTCGATTCCCGCCTCGGTCGCGAAGGGAATAACATCCGTCGCCGGCGGGAATGTGAGGATTGCGGCAAGCGCTTCACCACCTATGAACGGGTTGAAGAGATGCTGCCGCTGGTGGTCAAGAAAGACGGCCGGCGGGAGAGTTTTGACCGCCAAAAAATCGTCGCCGGGATGCAACGGGCCTGCGAGAAACGCCCGGTATCGATTGCTTTGATTGAACAGTTTGTCGATCGTCTGGAACATCAGCTCCAGGAAAGTGGTGACAAGGAGATCCCTTCCAGCCGGGTCGGCGAGGCGGTAATGACGGCACTGCACGAGATCGATCAGGTTGCCTATGTGCGCTTCGCCTCGGTTTACCGTGAATTTCGCGACATCAATGAGTTCATGTCCGAGCTGACCGAGATTCTGGCCCGCGGGCCGGGCAAGTCGTAAACGCTTCATTTCCCTGTGGCGCCGGTCATGAGCGCACTCCCCGCACCTGCCGATAAATATATGGCCCGGGCCCTTGAACTGGCGCTCAGGGGCGAAGGGCGCACGGCCCCCAATCCGCCGGTCGGAGCCGTACTGGTGCGTGACGGGTTGGTCGTCGGTGAAGGTTTCCATCCGGCTGCCGGAGAGCCGCACGCCGAGATTTTTGCCCTGCGGGCAGCCGGTGAACTGGCGCGCGGTGCCGAACTGTTCGTCACTCTCGAGCCCTGCTGCCATCAGGGGCGCACGGGCCCGTGCTGCGAGGCGCTGATCGCCGCCGGTGTTCGCCGGGTCTGCTATGGGACGGTGGATCCTAATCCGCGGGTGGCAGGGCAGGGGCTTGCCAGACTGCAGGCGGCGGGTGTCGAGGTGATTCCGGGCCCGATGGTCGAGGCCTGCCGGCGTCTGATCGCCCCCTTTGCCAAGCTCCTGCTGACCGGGACGCCCTACCTGATACTCAAGGCTGCGATGACTCTTGATGGTCAGTTGGCGACAGCCGGCGGCGAGTCGCAGTGGATCTCATGTGAAGCCAGCCGGATGCTGGGACATCAGCTGCGCAACCGGGTCGACGCAATTCTGACCGGGGCAGGGACGGTGCTGGCCGATGATCCGCAACTGACCGTACGTTTGAGCGATGGGCGTAATCCGGCCCGGGTGGTGCTCGACAGCCGCCTGCGTACGCCGCTGACGGCCAGGGTTTTTGCCGATGTGCCGGGTCGACGGCTGCTCATGACCGGGGATGATGTTGCCGGGGAACGTCTGCAGCCGTATGTCGCTTCCGGCATCGAAGTCATTCGAATCCCCCGGCTGGGAGATCATCTTGATCTCTCTGCGGCCATGCATGAGCTGGGCCGGCGCAACCTGATGTGTCTGCTGATCGAGGGGGGGGGCGCGCTGAATGGTGCCCTGCTGCGGGCCGGACTGGTCGATCGCCTGATGCTCTTCATCGCGCCGCTGCTCTTTGGGGGGGGGGGCGGCATACCGCTTTTTTCGGGGAACGGCTGCCGTCGACTGGATGAGGCGATACGGCTGCGCGACTTGCAGATCAGTCGCAGCGGCGCGGATCTGCTCGTGGAAGGGGAGGTGGCCGCATGTTCACCGGATTGATTGAATCAGTCGGCAGTGTACATGAATTACAGCGCAGCGACTTTGGCGGCAGGATCACAATCACGACCGGACTGCCCCTCGATGAGGTCAAGGTCGGTGACAGCATAGCCGTCAACGGCGCCTGTCTGACGGTCACCACTCTCGGCTCCGGCCGATTCAGTGCCGACGTTTCTGTGGAGACGCTCGAGCGGACCACCCTTGGAAGTTTGTCCCAGGGTGCGAGGGTCAATCTGGAGCGGGCTCTGCGTGTGGGTGATCGGCTTGGCGGTCATCTGGTCACCGGCCACGTCGACGGGGTCGCCCAGTTGTTCGCGCGTATTCAGCAGGGCAATGCCTGGCGTCTCTCGTTCAGGGTCGTTCCTGCCCTGGCCCGCCTGCTGGTGGCCAAGGGATCGGTGGCGGTCGACGGCATCAGCCTCACGGTTAACACGGCAGGCGGAGACGAATTCAGTGTGATGGTCATTCCACATACCCTGCAGCAGACCACGCTGTCGCAATGCCAAGCCGGCACCCGCGCCAATATCGAAACCGATCTGATTGGCAAATACGTTGAGCGCCTGCTGGGGACCGCACGGGAGGCGGGGGGTGGAGTGACGATGGACTTGCTTGCAAAAAGCGGGTTTTTGTGAGAAATTATAAAGTCTTATCAATCCGGGAGCCATCATGCCGCTGCAACGCATAGAAGAAGCCATTGAAGAGATTCGCCAGGGGCGCATGGTCATCCTGGTTGATGATGAAGACCGTGAAAACGAAGGAGACCTCTGCCTGGCGGCGGAACTGGTGACCCCAGAAGCCGTCAACTTCATGGCGCGCGAAGGACGCGGTCTGATCTGTCTGTCGCTGACCGAGGAACGGGCCGATGAACTCGACCTGCCACTCATGGTCCGCGAAAACAGTTCCTCCTTTGGTACGGCCTTCACGGTCTCCATCGAAGCGCGGCGTGGCGTGACCACCGGAATTTCCGCGGCGGATAGGGCGCATACCATTCGGGTGGCGATTGCCGACGAGTCTACGGCACGCGATCTGGCCCGCCCTGGCCATGTTTTCCCACTGCGTGCCCGTAAGGGCGGGGTTCTGGTGAGAACCGGGCAGACCGAGGGGTCCGTCGACCTGGCCCGCCTGGCAGGGCTCAAGCCGGCCGGGGTGATCTGCGAGATCATGAACGATGACGGCACCATGGCGCGCATGCCGCAACTCAGGGAATTCGCAGCGCGCCATCAGCTGAAGATCGTCACAATCGCCGATCTGGTCGCCTACCGGATGCGCACCGAGATGCTGGTGCGTCGTGCCGCCGAAACCCGTCTGCCCACCACGTTTGGTGAATTCAGGGCAATCGTTTATGAAAATGAAGTTGATCGAGCCCAGCATGTCGCCCTGGTGATGGGGACGATCAACCCGTCCGGACCGGTTCTCGTCAGGGTCCACTCGGAGTGTCTGACCGGCGATGTGTTCGGTTCGCAGCGTTGTGATTGTGGTGAGCAGTTGCATGAGGCGATGCGTATGATTGCCGAGCATGGCAGCGGGGTGGTCCTCTACATGCGCCAGGAAGGACGTGGCATCGGTCTGATCAACAAGCTCAAGGCCTATACGCTGCAGGATGAGGGCCACGATACCGTGGAGGCCAACGAAGCCCTCGGTTTTCAGGCCGACCTGCGCGATTATGGCATCGGTGCGCAAATTCTGGCGGAGTTGGGGGTGCGCAAGATACACCTGTTGACCAATAACCCGCGCAAGATCATCGGCCTTGAGGGTTACGGGCTGGAAATACTCGAGCGTGTTCCGATTCAGATGCCGGCCACGCGCAGCAACATCCAATATCTGCGGGCCAAGCAGCAGAAACTTGGCCATCTGCTCGAAAATCTTTAAGGCTGCCCTTAAGCGGCCCGAGAAGGAGATCTGCCATGCCGAAGATCATCGAAGGACGTTTGCAGGCCCAGGGGCTCAAGGTCGGCATCCTGGTCAGCCGTTTCAACAGCTTTATCGGGGATCGTCTGGTTGAAGGGGCCCTAGATGCCCTGTTGCGCCATGGCGCCTCGGAAGACGACCTGGTCGTGGTGCGGGTGCCGGGAGCCTTTGAACTCCCTCCGGCGGCACAAAAGCTCGCGGCCACCGGCAGCTATGATGCCCTGGTCTGTTTGGGGGCGGTGATCCGCGGTGCGACACCACACTTCGATTATGTCAGCGCCGAGGTTTCCAAAGGGATTGCCGCAGTCTCGATGGACGCCGGTATCCCGGTGACCTTTGGGGTGCTGACCACCGACACTCTGGAGCAGGCGATCGAGCGGGCCGGGAGCAAGGCCGGCAACAAGGGGTTTGACGCTGCCATGGCCGCCATCGAGATGGCCAATCTTTACAAGGCTCTGTAATCGGTATGTCCAAAGGGATTCGCCGACAGGGCCGCGAGCTGGCCCTGAAAATTCTCTATAGCCTCCCTGATCATGAAGGGGGTGCGCTGGAACAGGTGTTTGCCGATTTCTGGCGCAACTTCCGTTTTCGTGATGACCTTGTCGGCGATATCTCCGAAGAAACCGAGGAGTTCCCCCCCGAAGCTTCGCGGCAATTCGCCGAGACCCTGGTCAACGGTGTCGCCGAATATCTGGAGCGGATCGACCAGTTGATCGGCGAGCATTCCAGCAACTGGACGCTGGAACGGATGGCGCGGGTTGACCTGGCGCTACTGCGCATGGCGACCTTTGAACTGCTGTATGCCCTCGATGTCCCTCACAACGTGGTCATCAACGAGGCGGTCGAGATCGGCAAGCGTTTCGGTAGCAAGGAGACGCCGGCCTTCATCAACGGCATCCTTGATCAGGTGGCTCGCAAGGCGCGTCCGTAGCATCTCTCTTCTCAATTCCACGGAAGGAACTTGTTCCATGCAAACGATCAAAGTCGGGCTCCTTGGTTTTGGCACGGTCGGTGCCGGGGTCGTCAAGGCTTTTCAGAATAACGGGGACCTGCTCGCCCGGCGGCTGGGCGGGCCGGTGGAATTGGTGCGCATCGCCGACCTGGACATCGAAACAAAGCGTCCGGTCGAGGTTTCTCCGCAGCTACTGACGACCGATGCCGGTGCTGTGCTCGACGATCCGCAGATCAGCATTGTCATCGAACTGATCGGTGGTTATGAACCGGCCCGCAGTTTCGTGCTGCGCGCCATCGCCAACGGCAAGCACGTGGTGACGGCCAACAAGGCCCTGCTGGCACTGCATGGGGAGGAGATCTTTCAGGCTGCGGAACGGGCCGGGGTGGATGTCCTGTTCGAGGCTTCGGTCGGCGGCGGTATCCCGGTCATCAGCGCCATCAAGGAAAATCTCGGAGCCAATCGTTTTCAGAGCGCCTTCGGCATCCTCAATGGAACCTGCAACTATATCCTCACCCGGATGACCGAAGAGGGGGCCGATTTCGCCACGGTGCTCGCCGATGCCCAGGCCAAGGGATATGCCGAGGCCGATCCGACCTTTGACGTCGAAGGGATCGATACCGCCCATAAGCTGGCGCTGCTCTGTTCGCTGTGCTTCGGAACACGCGTCGATTTCAAATCGATCTATACCGAGGGGATTACGCGGATTAACGCCCTTGACATCCAGTTCGCCCGCGAGTTCGGCTACAAGCTCAAGCTGCTGGCGATCGGCAAGCGTGACGGTGACCAGATCGAGCTCCGTGTTCATCCGACCATGCTCGATCTCGATCATCCCCTGGCCAAGGTCGATGGCGCCTTCAACGGTGTGCGCCTGGTGGGTGATTTCGTCGGACCGGTGATGTTCTATGGCTACGGTGCCGGCATGGAGGCCACTGCCAGTGCCGTGATGGGAGACGTGATGGCCCTGGTGCGCAACCTGCGCTCCGGCGCCGGAGTCCGGACCCCGGCTCTGGGCTGTCCCCAGTCGGCGATCGAGCGCCTGACAGTCAAGCCGATGGCAGATCTGGTCAGCTCTTACTACCTGCGGGTCTTCGTCAAGGATCAGCCGGGGGTTCTGGCGCAGATTGCCGGGGTACTCGGCCGTCATCGCATCAGCATCGAATCGATGCTGCAGCCGCATCGTCACGAGGCCGATGCCGTACCGATCGTGATGATGACTCATGAGGCCGTGGAGCGTGACGTGCGCGCCGCTCTGGCTGAAATCGACGCCCTGGATTCTGTCAAGGGCGAGAGCCTGTTCATCCGCATCGAAGAACAGGCCGATTAAGCTAACGAGAAGATTCGGGGAGAGCAACGGCGCCTGCAGGCGCCGTTGCT
>Ga0129297_10000148_pt1 | contig 31605 bp, 31 predicted proteins | sample I18A1metaG_FD_94708 | JGI IMG/M metagenome (GOLD analysis project Ga0129297, IMG submission 94708) | Lake sediment bacterial and archeal communities from Gulf of Boni, Indonesia to study Microbial Dark Matter (Phase II) - ​I18A1 metaG | ecosystem: Environmental > Aquatic > Freshwater > Lake >... | reverse complement strand
GTCCTCAGCTTCAAGCCGAACGTCTAGTGCCTCAACAGCTTCCTCCACATGTTCTACCTTGGTGGCTCCGATTATTGGCGCAGTCACTCCTTTGCGAAGCAGCCAAGCGAGTGCAATCTGCGTCGGAGTCACGTCTTTCTCGTTCGCCATTCTCACGACTTCTTCAACTATGTCGAAGTCTTCTGGTTTGAAGAAGTTCCGTACTAGTTTTGGATCTGATCGGTAGCGCGCTGTGTCACTTGTCTTCCCTCGTGTGTACTTGCCTGTCAGGAAACCCCTGGCCAGTGGGCTGAATGGCAGGAATCCGATTCCTTGGTTGAAGCAGAGCGGAATCGTTTCTCGTTCTTCCTCTCGATAGCAAAGGTTGTATTGGTTTTGGGCGCTGACGAAACTTGTGAGCCCAAGTTTCTCGGAAGTCCACAGTGCCTTTGACAGCTGCCATGCGCAGGCGTTGGATGCGCCAATATACAGCGTTTTTCCGGCTTGGACCAAATCGTCCAAGGCGCGGAGGGTCTCATCGATTGGAGTTTCGTAATCCCACATGTGAGTCTGATAGAGATCCACGTACTTCGTTCCAAGTCGTTCGAGGGACTTCTCTATCTGTTCCATAACGTGGTGACGAGAGAGGCCGAAGTCATTTGGTTTCTCGCTCATTGGGAAGAAAACCTTTGTGGCTATGACGAGATCGCTTCTTCTCTCCTTAACTATGTCGCCAAGTATCCTCTCTGAGCGTCCCCAAGAATATGAGTTCGCCGTGTCAAAGAATGTAATTCCAAGATCGATCGCTCTATCAACTATAGGTTTCGCTCTGTCTGGGCCGATCATCCATTCCTGGAAGTCGCCGAAGGACCAGCAGCCGAGAGCGATTCGCGAAACCTTGAGACCAGATCTCCCGAGCTTTACGTACTCCATTCCAGACTCCTCGCTGATTCACATCAGGAATCTCGTTTTCGAAACATACGGTCACTCGAGTCTGATCCTGCCTGAGCTGACGACTTCTTTGCCATCAATGCATATCCTCGGTCGTTTCATTGTTGAATCAATATGAATCTTGCTTCTGATCGCACCTCCGATGTGAGAGTTACGTCCAAAACCTACGTGACCAGAAGCGTAGACTCGTTCGTCTTCAAGAAGGGTTCCAGAGTACCTAGCCTTGGGGTTTGTTCCTCCACCAACTTCTGCAAGACAGAAGCCAGTAGAACTGTCTTTGGACAGCAGCGCCTTGAACTTCCCCGCTTCTCTTCCTCCTTTTATGTCAACTATCACGCCATTTTCCACAACACACCTGATCGGAGACTTCACTATTCCGATTTCTGCAACGCTTCCATCAATGACTATGGTGCCCTTGGCTGTGCCTTCAAGAGGGGCCACAGCCACAACTCCCGCCGGCAGAACACTCATCTTTCCTGCGGTCCTGGCAATTCCATCTAGGTAACCAGCTTTCCTTCCACATAATTGAACACTGAGCTCCGTGCCCATGTCCGTTAGAAAAGTCACCTCGTTTGCTGATTCATACTTTTCTACCAGCATTGCCGTGGTCCTTGACAATTCATCATAGTCGATGTCGAGACAACGCTTCACGATATCGCGATCGACACCTGAGATTGAGACGAGACGAGTCCCCGCTCGCACCGCTGCTTCCCTAGTGTGCTGGGGGATGAGGAAACTCGTGCACAGCAGGACTAGATTCGCACTTTCCATGGCGGCCAGCAGGGATCTTGGGACAGGTTCAGCCGACACAGTGTCCGGATCAATCATGAGCACGATTGATCGTGCCCCGAACCTTCTCGTTGCAGACCTCAGCGCCTCAACCACGGTTCTGTCGTATCTTGCATCCGTAACAATCAGTACATCTTCTCTCTTCAGGTCCGTACATTGATCTAGTACACTGACGAAGATCTCTTCGAGCCTATTCATTTCTCTCAACTCCGATTTCGCAGGTGGTTGCCGATTGTTGCTGAGGAATGTCTCGATGTGACTAAAGATCTTTCGCACTAATGCCTTTCTCGGTTACACCGAGTGCTGCCGGACAGCGTAGAAAATCCATCGTTGTCGATTGTCTGAAGGACATCTGAGAGGATGTTTCGAGATGAATGTCCATCTGGACTAGGTGGGTTGGAAAGGTAATGCAGTACCCTTCTTCTGCCTTAGTGCGTCTCTGATTTCTTTCGGAACCCTCTATTGCTTAAACAGTGTATAGAGAGAGTGATCTTTCGACGGGAGGGGGCATGATGTCGTCTGAAAAGTGTAGCGTCTGCACAGATGGAGGATTGTGCAGGAGAGAAGTTGTCAGGGATGGCCGATGCGTATTTCATCTTCAGAACAAGACCGCGGAAGAGGCTAATCAATTTGAGAAGATGTTCTTCAGTGAATTGGAGAGGCTTAAGGAGCACAGTAGCCCATACATAGATCTCTCAGCCTTCGTGTTCCCGAGACCGATAGAGTTCTCAGGCCACGTGTTTCGTAGAATAGTTCTGTTTGACAAAGCTGTATTTGAGGGAGAGATGAGTTTTGTCGGATGTACTTTTGTTGGCGAAGCGAGTTTTCGAAGGACGAGGTTCAAGGAGAAGGCGAGGTTCGAATCTGTGTTCAGAAGGCGGGCCGATTTTGGAGGGGCAAGATTCGAGAAGGGGGTGGGTTTTTCGAAGGCGGTATTCTGTGGGCCTAAATGCTTTCAATGAATCGTTCCGCGTCGAGTATCCTGGAGAGTCCAAGGGAGTGACTCGATCGGAAGCCTCAAGGCATGCGGACTAGGGTAGATCAGATAGCATCAATCTAATTCTTCGTGGGTTTTGTTTCATCTTCTCTGTATCTGCTTTCAATGAATTCGGCGACTTTCTTTTCACTGTATTTCCTTTCTTCATCCTGCCTGTCGAGATGCTCTTTCACTGTCCTAAGCAGCTCATCTATTTCTGCAGGTTTCACTATGTAGCCGTTTGCACCTTTGTTGATGGCGTCTTTCACGTTATCCAGAGCCGGGTAGCCCGTAACCATGATCTTCACCATTTTCGGAATAGTGTCCCTCATCTTAGTCAATAGTTCAGTGCCATCCATGTCTGGGAGCCGGATGTCAAGCAAGGCCAGATTGTAGAAGTTTGCATTCGATTTCTCTATTGCCTCTCTCCCAGTCTTGGCTACGTCTACACTGTAACCCCTCAGCTCAAGAAGTTGCTTGAAACTGTTACAGACCTCTTCGTCGTCGTCCACGACTAGAATCCTTTTCTTTTCCATTCTATTTTCCCTCCTTTCTTCTCTCATGAGGTAGCTTGATTGTGAACGTGGATCCTTCTTTCACTTTGCTTTCCACTTTGATGATGCCGCCATGCGCCTCGACGATGCGCCTACAGACGGCTAACCCCAGGCCCTGCCCTTTCGCCTTGGTCGTAAATAGAGGTTGAGAGAGCTTATCTAGGTTCTCCTCGGGTATGCCCACGCCCGTATCTTTGAAGTCAATTGATGCAGTTTCAGCCGCCCAAGAGGCCTTGACAGTCAATTGACCTCCGTCAGGCATGGCTTGAACACCATTCGATATCAGATTGGTGAACACGCGTTTCATTAGCGCTGGATCAATGATCACTCTGTGAAATTTCTCATCTATCATGAGAGATACCTTGATGTTCGGAGGGATCGTCATCGATGACAACGTATCGACGACAAGATCCCGAAGGTTGACCTCAACGGTTTTAGGCTCAATCGGCCTGGCATAATCCTGTAAGTCGGAAACGACCTTATTCATGTACTCAACCTGCTTGCCCAAGGATTCCCACATCTTAGCCAAGCCCACCTTCTCTAAGACCGCTCTCTCAGCATCGGGCATAGCTGAGATGTATTCCTTTGCTAGATAGAGCTGAGTGAATATGACCTGTAGAGGGTTACGCAAATCGTGTCCAACCATGCTGGCCAATTCCCCGATGGCAGCCAACCGCTCTGCCTGGCGAAGTTTCCTAGTTCTCTCTGCGACCAACTCCTCCAAGAGCTGCGTATAGCGCGTCGTGTCTCTTTCCACGCTCTTTCGTTCTGTTACGTCGCTTCCTGAACTCAGCATGCCAATTATATGCCCATCCTCATCCTTCAGAACCGTGTTGTGCCATGCGATCAAGCGTTCTACTCCGTTTGCGTCTCGAATTGATGTCTCGTAACGATCAAAGAGAAGATCCGGAATGGCCGTTCTCCCTTTCACAAGAGACTGGAATCTACGTTTCACATCTTTTTGGATCTCCGAGGGCAAGTATGTGTCAAACCAATCCTTTCCCAGAGCCTCCCCCACTCTTGTTCCCAGCAGTTCGCGCCCTCTTCGATTCACGAACGTGATCATCCCGTCCACATCGAGCGCAATCAATACCGCATCTACAGTGTCGAGATAGTTCTGTGCTTTGTCTACCTCCAGTTTGAACTTCTCTTCGCTTAGCTTCAGGTTTCTAAACACCATGTCGTATGGTTTGAAGAGGCTGATTTCGACGAGGGCCTTGTAGAACAAGTAGGACATGAGGACTCTCAGGAAATGCCCCACTAGGTTGAAGAAATAAGTGCCAACATACAGTGCGGAGGACAACTCCGAGCCAGCAGCCAAGCCAGATGATGCTATCAGTAGTTGAGACACGCTTGAATCGAACTCCTTCCGTTTCAGAAGCAAGGTAAAGATCGATGCTAGAAAAATCAGGGATATGGCATATTCACTGACTGCCTTGAACTCAGTAGAGGTGCCGTCTACAAACTGACCGCATGGGAAGAACCCTAAGAGAATGAAAGTCAACAACACGGATGTGACAGTCGCGAATCCAAGAAAAAGGAATTCAATTCTCAATCTGCGGCTGACGAGCAGAGGCGCAACAAGGAGGGATACGCTCTGAACGTATCTTGCAGCAATATAGAACTGCGTGGCTATGTTCTCGTTCACTCCAGAGAACACGATCATGCCATGATAGGTCAACACGTGGGCCAAGTCCGTGATGCCGACGAATAGGAACGCAATGCCTATGAATAGAAGATAGCCGCTGTCTGTGAGTCGACGACAATTCCAAGCCACCACGAAAACAGCGAAAGCGACAACAATGCCGAAGATCTCGGCGATAGCGTGGAATAGCTGGTAGCTGTACAGACTGGTCAAGTACAACCCAAGAAAGACGAGCGCAGCGGCTACGATGTACCTGCGCAACGAGAGAAAGGAGGGTTGCTTGACAGACATCTCAGCCACTATCTGACTCAGTTCTTGGTCTACCGAACCATAAACATCAAGATTACTTACCGTTGATTGTGTACTGTGAGTCATCCAAGCAAGACTTTGTGACAGATATCTGTCTGAACCGGCCCATCACCGAGTTTCGCCGTTGCTATTCGGCATTCTGGGCTCTGTCAGTTACTAAGGTCTTGTCAGGATCATTCCTCGACTTGGCCTGCGCTTGAAAGAAATCCAGGGTTGCCTGTGATCTCATCATCCGCAAGCAGATGTGAAGGTGCACAATGAATTAGTAGGCAAGATACGTGAATAGAGTGAAACCATGAAACTTGAAACCGTCTTCACAGTGGACGCGGCGACGATCAAGTACGGCGCAGGTGTCACTCGTGAAGTAGGATATGACATGAGACGTCTGGGCTGCAGACGCGTGATGATTCTCACCGATGCAAAAATGGTGGACAGTGAGCCGGTCACATCTGCTATGGAGGCCCTGACGCTGGAAAGCATTGAGGTTGCCCTCTACGATCGGGTGCGCGTCGAGCCCACGGATCTATCTCTCAAAGATGCCATCCGATCCTCGAGTGAGCGCAATTTCGATGGCTACGTGGCTGTTGGCGGAGGCTCCACAATGGACACCGCAAAGGTAGTCAACCTATACTCCTCATACCCAGCCCCGTTCCTTTCATACGTTCACCGGCCGATCGGGGAGGGTCACCCAGTTCCTGGGCCACTCAAACCCCTCATCGCGATACCTACAACGGCAGGCACTGGAAGCGAGACAACAGGGGTAGCGGCTTTCGATTTTCATGAGACGCACACAAAGGCCGCAATTGCACACAGTATGCTTCGCCCGACGTTGGGACTCGTTGATCCGAACAATATACGTACCGTTCCAAGGGTTGTTGCGGCATGCGCTGGTCTTGACGTGCTATGCGGCGCCTTAGAAGCAATCACAGCCTTACCATACAGCCAGAGGCCCGCACCGGCCAATCCAAGCCTGCGCCCGGTCTACCAAGGCTCCAACCCAATCAGTGATGTGTGGGCTGCTCAAGCCATTCAAATCGTCTCGCAGAACCTTGTTCATATGATTGAGAATCCCTCGGATGACGATGCTCGCGACCAAATGATGATGGCAGCTTCCTTCGGACGTGTTGGCATAGGTAACGCGGGTGTGCATCTGCCTCATGCAATGTCATATCCGGTCTCCTGCATGGTTCGAGAGTACATCCCTGAAGGCTACTCACCCGACCATCCTATCATTCCGCACGGAATGTCAGTCGCCCTGAACGCTCCTTCAGCGTTCCGTTTCACAGCCAAAGCGGATCCAAGACCCCATCTGCATGCCGCAGAGCTGATGGGCCTAGACACATCTACTGCACATCCGAAGGATGCAGGTGAACTTCTCGCATCCGCCATTGTTGACCTCATGCGCCGAACCGATATGCCCAACGGTCTCTCCGCAGTAGGATACCAGCGAGAAGACATACCCAAACTGGTCACAGGTACCTTGGCTCAAGAACGAGTCACCAGGCTGTCTCCACGATCAGCCAACGAGGCGGATCTCAGGCAACTCTTCATTGGCAACATGACACACTGGTAATCACGTGTGAATCATCAAATATCCCTTCAGCTTCTCAACAATTTCAGCGGAGCCCTATGGTTCCCTAGTCAAAGTCCAAGCAATCCAGTGCTCTTGTCAAGACGTTTGCCTGTGCTTTACGAGGTTGCCGGTGAACCTCTTTCACGGGGGAGGATGCTGTGCCGCGCCCAAGGGGTATGTATGTACACGTGTACATACAACTCCGCATAGGCGCACGTACGGAGCGGTAGCCTCGTCGCGGGTCGATCTTCGCATCTGCAAGTATTTGCCGCGGCTCATGAACCGCTTCGCCAAGCAGGGGGGACTCTGGCATGACATAGCTTGCGCGTTGGCAAACCTTTGCTCCATGCCACGCGGTGAGGAGCCCTTCAGGGCTTCACAAGCTGAAGAGGGAGCGCGGGCCACCGAAACGAGACATCAACAAACGGATCCGCTAGTTTCCACATCCGGAGCATACTTTTATGGAACAGGAGGATGACCTAGCGAGGTTGAGAGGATTTGATTCCTGCTCCAGACCTGATTCTAGTGAATGGCAACTTCTTGATGACCAATACAGAAGACTCTGTCAGTGCGATGGCAGTCCGGAGTGGCATAATCATCGCTTTAGGAAATCGGGACACGATTCTCTCGTTGGCCCAGAAGGAGACACAGATCGTCGATCTTGGAGGAAAGACAGTTGTGCCCGGCTTTAATGATGCCCACACTCATTTTCTCTCCATGGGTCTTCACCTGTCACATGTTAACCTTTCCGACGCAACATCAATGGAAGAAATCGTGAAGCGTCTCGCTGAAGGGGCCAAGAAGACGCCTAAGGGCCGCTGGGTATTGGGCCATGGTTGGGACGAACACAAATTCACCGACGAGAAACGATACCCGAACAGGCACGATCTAGATCGAGCAAGCAAGGAACACCCAATCTTGATCATACGCATATGCGGCCATATGTCATCAGCGAACAGCCTCGCCCTCCAAACCTCCAACCCCTCAAGAGTAGCTGAGGGCGTTGATGTCGATCCTAAGACAGGTGAATTCACCGGCCTTCTCTTCGAAGGAGTTGCGCGAATGGCCGTCTACGATCTCCAGCCAACCCTGAAAGAGATGAGGGAAGGTCTCCGCCTGGCAATAAGAGAGGCCCACCGTCTAGGAGTGACAAGCCTCACCGATTTCGTCACTCCTCAAATGGTTCGCGCCTACCAAGATCTACGCGAGCGGGGAGAGCTCAAGATACGTGTCGGGCTTTCCCTGAGATGGTCAGATAGATCCCATGAAGGATACTCAATCGATGTATTGGAGGCTATGGGAATTCGGACCAACTTCGGCGATGAAACCTCTAAGATAACATGTGTGAAACTTGCCATTGACGGCTCATTGGGTGCACATACCGCGCTCCTGCACAACCCGTATTCGGACGACTCCAAGAATTGCGGAGCTTTCATAGACGACATAAACAGAATCCGGGAGTCTGTTGAGCGAGCACACTGCGCAGGTTTCCAGGTTGCCATTCATGCCATCGGGGACAAGGCTCTGGACTATGCTCTCGAAGGTATTGAGAAGTCCGTGAAAGCCAGGCCACGCTCCGATCATCGACATCGCGTGGAACACGCTGAGCTAACAAGTGATGAACAACTTCGAAGAATCAGGGATCTGAAGGTGATCGCATCCATGCAACCCAACTTTATCGGAGTCTGGGGACGACCAGGAGGAATGTACGAGAGAAGACTAGGAAGAGAACGACTTCTGCACTGCAACATGTACCGCAGGATGCTGGATGACGGAATTTCGATATGCTTTGGATCAGACGGAATGCCTTTCGATCCTCTGCTTGGCATCTGGTCCGCAGTCACACATCCAATTGAGTCCAGTCGACTTACTTCCGAAGAAGCCCTAACGTGCTATACGCTGGGATCCGCCTACGCCTCGTTCGACGAGAAGCGGAAAGGAACATTAGAGGTCGGTAAGCTTGCCGACATGGCCGTTCTAAGCGACAACCCACTCTCAGTGGACCCTGATTCCATCAAAGATATCAAGGTGGAAATGACCATCTTCGGAGGAGAGATAGTCTACCGACGCAACCACTAGAGCACGCCGAGCCACTCTTGAACAGCCGAAAGGACTCCTGTTCCCTTCAGAAACAAAGACGACTGGATGGTGCACGATGTCTCCTCATGATATGCGGCAATCACATGATCTATCTAGTTGGCTGGGGACTATCAAGGAGAGGCAAAGTCTATGGAGCCGAACGTAAGGGAACTGGATTCCAAACCTCTGATCGCGAAGAAGGCAAGATTGCTTGACCTAGTCAGTTATCAGGCCTCGTCTGTGGTCAGTAGGACTATGATTGACAAAGAGGCTGGAACAACAACTCTCTTCGCCTTCGATGAAGGGCAAGGACTGAGCGAGCATACCGCACCATTCGACGCTTTAGTTCAGATCCTCGACGGCGAGGCAGAAGTAGTAATTTCCGGCAAGGCTCACCGTCTGAAGAAAGGGGAAATGATCATAATGCCAGCCAATCGACCGCATGCCCTGAAGGCTGTCAAGCGTTTCAAGATGATGCTCATCATGATACGTAGCTAGTCACGTGAAGTACGATTTGCTCCGCATCCTAAGTTGACGTGCCCCAGGTCAGATCTATGTCCGATATCTCTCGTCGCTTGATAGATTATCACGTTCATTCAACGTACTCGGTTGACGGCCGTTCTTCAATCGAGGAGATGTGTCAGCGAGCAGTAGAGCTGAAGTTCTCTGAGGTCGGGTTCTGCGAGCATATTGACTTCGAACCAAGCGACCCTGGATTTGACTTCTTTGACTATGGAGGCTACAGTCAAGCCATCAACTCGGCAAGATCAAGATATTCAGGCAAGCTGGTTATCAGAAAAGGTGCTGAGATAGATTATGGCTACTCCTACGAGCCTCAGATCAGAGCGTGGATTGAAGGCAAGGAGTTTGACTTTCTCGTCGGCTCAGTCCACTACATAGACCATATTGCTTTCGATCTGCATAGCAGACTCGCGATGCCTCCAGAGATTGCGGTTAGAAAGTATTACACAAAAACCGCGCAGGCAGCAGAGAGCAGACTGTTCAACGTAATCGGGCACCTTGACTTCATCAGGAGCTACGTTCCGCCGGGACATGATCCGACGCAAACAGACATGATTGATCTGACTTTCGAGAAGATGATAGCTAACAGAATACATCTTGAGGTTAACTCAAGAAGAAGATGGAATCGGGAACCGTTTCCTTCCAGATCGCTGATTCAAAGATATCTGGATAAGGGTGGTACGCTGTTCTCGCTGGGCTCAGATGCACATTCCGCACAACACCTAGGCATTGGGATCACGCAAGCCATGGATCTACTGCGTAACCTGAGACCCAGAGAGGTACACGTTCTCTTCGAATAGTCCTCCCCGCATCATGATTCATTCCCTGCCGCATGCCATAACCGGGACCAAGCCGGCAACCTGACCGATATAGCATCCAGAGTGAAGTGCTTTCAAATCTGAAAGAGTATGCGATGGCCTGACGAGATACTAAGATTCAAGATGATGTGCGCCGGTGCCGAGAATCACGCTTCTGTTTGCCTTTAATCTCATGCCACATCCACATTGCTCGTCTCAAGTGTGGTATTGTTATCGATCCTCCAACGACAAGTCCTATCGCTAGAGCCTCAACGAGCTCCTTGTCGCTCACCTCTATCTCGCGGCAATGGATAAGGTGGTATCTTACGCAGTCATCGCATCTGAGCACGAACGAGGCCACTAGGCCCAGAAGTTGCTTTGTCTTTTCTGGAAGAGAACCTTCACGGTAGACCTGAGAGTCCAAGCTGTAGAATCTCTTGATTGACAAATCTGCGTATTTCATTACAATCCCATTCAGCAAGGCGCGTTCCTTGCTGAATCTTTCCGATTCGCTTTCCTTTGACAACTCTATCATGAGGACTCTTCTTTCTTCCAATATATCTCTCTGCTGAAAAGAGGAGACAGAATCTATCGCTCTAGATCAGGGCGATGCAATTTTAGATGGTTTTACAGAACTTCGATTGACGGAAACAAAACCCTCAGAACGGTGTCATCGTAGAACGTCACCTTTCGACACGATCTCAAGGGTCTCCGCAAGCGATCTTACCGTGTAGTCCGCACGCGAGTCTGTTGAGAGCAGGTTGTGAGGCAACTCTCTTTTGATCATGATCGACTTGATCCCAGCTTTCTTGGCAGCCTCCAAGTCATATCCCATATCGCCAATCATGAACGTGTCTCTATCCTGAAGCCTCTCTACCACCAAAAAGATGCCTTGGGGTTCAGGTTTCAATCTCGCCACATCGTCCCGTGTTACCACTACATCGAAGTAGTCACGTAACCCGTGCTTAGCGAGCATGGTTTCAGCTGCTTGTCTCGAGGTGTTGGTGACAATTCCCATCCGGACTCCCAGTTTCCTGAACCTTCTTAGAACCTGTATGGTGTCCGGAAAGAGCGTCGATTCCTCAGCCCATCTAAGTTCATTTTCCAGCAAGAACTGGTTGAGCTCTCGTTCGAATCTGAGTCTTCTCACAGCGGAGAGATGTGTTCTTGCATATTCCCCTGCCTTGTTCCGCATCAATGTAGATCTCTCAATTCCGGCCAAGGTCTCCGCCGGAATTCCTAGCTCAATCAGCTTGTTGCATGTCTGTTGTCTGGACTCACGTATGGCCTCGGCTTTTGTCTCAATGGTACTTACCAAGGTTCCTTCTAGGTCGAAGATAACGGAGACCATGGATCTTTATCCCGTCTACATTAGATTGAGATGGTCTTCCAAAGTCTGATGAAGTCGACTAGGAATTGTGTTCTTTCTCTGAACCTGCCGGAATCAAACCAACCAGATTTCTCTCGCTTGCCGGCCGTTCCTCGAATGCTGGACGAGTCATCTCATGTATCAGAACTCTTCTCTCGGCTTTGCTCAAAGTCGATCACAACGCCTAAGGTTCATTTACGATAAATAGGTTGGTGTCTGAAAGTCAGATCATTTTGATGTGAACAACGTTGTTCTGTCACAGATCGATCTCGCGCCTGCAGATAGCTGCGAGTGAAGCGGGAGAGCTGGCTTCCGCCCTGACCGAGAAGCCAACTCCTTCTCTGACCCTTGTGGTGGTGGATGCCTTTCTTGGCTACCAAGTATCTCTTGAAGTTTTCTTTCATGAGGTAGATTGCGGAGAGAGCCAGCAGGCGGGCAGATGTGAGTCTGCGAAATCTGATACGATCCATACGCGTTCAGAGAAATCCTTACTATTAACCTCCTCTTCTGTCATTGGTGCGTCCAATAGGTATCGGTTGCACGGAAATCACAGAATGGGTCTTGATTGATTTGTCTCGAAGGAGAAAGGTGAAGAAGAAAGTCGTCAAGACACGGGCCTTGTTTCGTTGGAGCGCATACCTTCTGATTGCTTCGGTTCCTATTGCTGTCCTCCTGATTGCTTTCAGCTATCAACCTGTGCAGCGAATTGACTCTGCTTGGACCAGAACTGTGGCGCAGACCACCGAGCCTGTGTCGACAACACGTTCGCGCCAGAGGGTTGCTGCGATACTGGATCAAGTGTCCGCGTACAATGTGAACCAACAGTTGATTGAAGAGGTGCGCGCATGCCTTATCAGAGCAGGATTTGGCGTCGAGGTTTTCTCGGGAACACAGATCACAGTGGACCTGTACCGCAAGCTCCCTTCTAGAGGATACGATGTGATCATTCTTCGGGTTCACTCGACCTCCACAGCGGAGCTAGGCCAGGGCCGCGTCGCGTCTGGCGGACCAGTTTTCCTTCTGACTGGTGAACCGTATAACCAGTTGGGCTATCCTTATGAGCAGACAATGGGCCGGGTGCGTGCAGTCAGGATCGAGGCTGGAAGTTTCTTTGGGATTGGGCCGGATTTTGTCTCAACCTCTATGGAAGGAACCTTCCCAGGAACACTCATTGTCTTAGCAGGGTGCGAGTCCTTGGCCAATAAAGACTTGGCGAAGGCTCTGGTTGCAAGAGGGGTGTCGAAGGTTGTCGGATGGAGTGATAGCGTCGGTCTGGAGCATAATGACAAGGCCATACTATCGTTGACTAGGAGCCTCTTTGAGAAGAGAATGCAGGTTCCAGAGGCGATCCAAGTGACAATGAACGAAGTTGGAAAGGATCCCGCCTTTCAGAGCTATCTTCTCAGTTATCCTTAGAAACATGGAATGCAAAGGCACATGCGAACAGGTGCCCAATCTTCTGCGTCCTGTCTCATTCTAATCCGAGTGTATTCCAGATGGTCCAGAACGCGCGCTCTGTTGGTGCAGTCATACTGCACGGTGTAAATCAGCTAGTGCTCGCACTATTCTTGTTCCACAGAAAATGTGGTGCAGTGTTGAGTCTGTTCACTTCTATGCTTTCTCGGTTGCCGATCTAGCGCGAAGCGCACTTCAGGTGAGGACCAAACGGATCATTATTGATCACGTAGGGGAGAAGTCTACAGTGGAAATCTTTGCATTTCTTCAGTTCTTTGCAGTTTCTGCATTTGGTCAGTTCCTGTATTCTTGTTCCTCTGAAGAATCGCCATCTATCGGAGAACCAGATACCCTGTATTGTCTTGTCTCTTATGTTTCCCATATTCCATTTCGGGTCGGAGATTACGAGATTGCACGGGTAGACCAAGCCATCACTTGCTATTGACAGTCGAGTCTTTCCGGCGTGGCAGGACACGTAGCCTGTTTTCACCTCATGAATGGACTCTCTGAGAGGTTCACAACGAAGGAATGTGTCCAAGGCGATGTCTATCTTTCCCCTATATCGCATTCTAGCGACTACCAGACCGAGAAACGCTTCAACATAGTCTTCATACGTTGGAGCCCACATCATGTTGTCTCTCATTCTACCGTTGGGCTTGAGGTCCAAGAAGGCTATTCTCGACGCGTTATGCTTCACCGCTAGGTCTATGATCTCTCTGTATTTGCTCAAGTTTCTTCTGTGCAGACAGCAATTCACCCCGTACTCAATCTTGCTTTTCCTTAGAGAGTCCAGAGCCTCGATTGTTCTGTCGAATGACCCTTTCACTCCTCTGAAAGAGTCGTGATCATTTGTTTCTGAGCCATCAAGCGAGACTGTCGGGGTGATCTGTGCCTCTTCTAGAAGACGTATCATCTCGCTGTCAAGTACTGTAGCATTCGTCAATATGACTTTGCGAATTCTCTTCTCTTTAAGAAATGACAAGATCTCATGTATTCTTGAATGGAGCAGAGGCTCACCGCCGTTGATTCTGAGCTCAAGGACGCCGAGCCTCTCAAGTTGATCGATAATGGATCGTATTTCTTCGATTGGGAGCTCCGTTTGGTCGACTTCCTTGCTGTCAGAGAAGCAGTGGACGCAACGCAGGTTGCATTGGTTCGTTATGAAGAGATCAACAGAGGTGGGAGCAGACAGAAAGGGAAGAGGAAACTGTTCATATAGCGTTGGGCTGACCTCGGGTCTCTGAGGGACTCTAGGTTTCAAGATCTGAATGTCTTTCTGAACATATCCTAGTCTTAGCATTCGTTTCAGAAACCTGTTGCATCGGTTGTATTCAACCCCGGTCTCCTTGGTGATCTCATCGACCTCTGAACTTCTGTTGGAGATGTATTCGAGGACAGCATGCTCCTCCTTTGTAAGAAACTCTGTGCTCACTGTTCGGTAATCGAAGATTGCATAAGAACCGTAATATTGAGGTTCAGACCTAAGGATCGCGTCGGGACTCAAGGAGAACCTTTCGGTCAACCCTCGATCACTAGCCCATTGCGAGTTTGTACTCCGCTGATTAGCTACAACAAGGGTATATATGCATCAACTTGAGCAGCGTTCTGGCAGAAAGCTCGCTCTCCTATGAAGGCCGCGCCGCACCCATGTGTTGTGGACTATCATTTTGGATCCAGCAAGAAAGTGATTCGAAGAAGTAGGACGCAGATATGTCTGTGCTTACAGCCTAGAGACTATGGGACTCAGCACTTTGAGGACCCAGTCGCGCCTCCAGTACATCAGGAACGCTAGAGGAATCAAGAACAGGAGCAGTCCAAGAAGGAAATAGTTCACGGGCGGTTGTACTACTCCTCCAACTGACTGTCGGGGCGCGCCACTTCCCTGCATCGGGCCGTTCTTGAGGAGTAGAGCATCCACTCGATTTGCTCTGTGCCTGCCAAGCAATAGAGTTCTCAACTTCTAACTCACCACAAGCGAATACGTTTCCTTTGGTATACAGCCCTTCCTCCGCTCCGACTGCACAAACTATTCCAGAAAGAGGAGGATCCAAATCAGGTTGCAAACTTGCTGGCCTACCGAAAAAATGAATAGGCTCGCCAAATATCGGAACCGAGATCACCGATGATCGGCAGCACTGCAAAGACACGATTTGTCGCATTTGTTGCGGCAATGAGCGCTCTCTCAAATGCCTTAGCCTTCTTGGTTATCCCAACTGGAATGGTGACGCTTCACATGATTCAACTACCCATTGTCTTCGCTGGGTTCGCCGCTGGGCCTCTTGCGGGTGGACTTGTTGGCTTCTTTGGTGCATTCGTCATGGCCCTCACTCTGACTAAACCGAATCCATACATAATTTTCGGAAATGCGATCCTCGGATTTCTAACAGGGCTGTTCTATTCAAGGTTGAAGAAACTCTCGCGAAGATCAGTTGTCCCTCAAGCAGCTTCGGTACTTCTTGCGTATGCGCTTCAGCTGCCCTACGTCTACGTCACCGATGTATATCTTATGGGAATGCCTCATGTGGTTGTCATGGGAATCTTAGGCGTGCTGCTTGTTGAGGATCTAATCAGTGTGCTGATATCCCACGTGATACTCTATCGAGTTGACATCAATAGATTACTGATCAGATAGTGCTCTTGTGGAAGACTGTCAATGTTGCATGCTGACGCGTGTCGATGGTCGGAAAGCCTTGACCCTTCTTGCGTTGCGCAAGATCTTCGACTGAGCTAGCGCTCGACACTCAACTCATACCGGCTTGCGACCGTAACGGACCTTCACACCACAACTCCGAGCCCGCTAGGTTGGCCTATCTGTCTCCACACAGACTTTGGCTGGCAGAGGCTCCTGTATATTTCGAAAACCCGTTGCACATCTTTTCAATAAAGCAAGAATTCAGTCAGTCTTTCTATTGCTTCTGCGAAGGGAAGTATCTCACCTTGTAGGCGTCGAATATTCTTCTAAGTTCTCGAACCGGATCCAGATGATCATCAACGCGCAGGTCCACATATGGCCGTACCCTCCCTTCCGGATTGATCTTCCTTACCAACAAAGCAGATGAGACTCGTCCCCGCTTGTCGCCGCCAGCCTCTTGCCCAGCCTCCAACACGGACATGAGCCGATCTTCAAGTGGACCGTCGCTGGACTCGAATCTCATAGCCATAGCCTCAATCACCTGTTGCCCAACCAACATGTTTCCAGCGGCAACGTAGTTCCTGCCCGCTCGATGGCCCTTCCATTCCACCGCCTCCCTCCCGGTATGTGCTGCGCTTCTACCGAGATTGTCGATGATGGAAACCTGTCGAGCCTCACGTTTCTCATCCTCCCCTAACAATGTCTTCAAGACGTTCTCCGGCAATAATCCGAGCTTGAGAAGCTCAAGCCCCTTGATCCCATACATCACATTGCTCGTCGCTTGTGTGGCAATTGCTCCGACGCCAAGCTCGACATGAGGAACTACTGAACCTACCGCCGGCACCGCAGTAGAGACGCATACGCCTAACTCCCCAGTCTGCTCACATCGCCCAATCATCGAAAACGTTCCGAAGTATCTTCCACTCCATGAAGATTGACCATCAGCAACGAACCTTCTCAAACTGAAGTGTCTCCTTGACAATAGAGGCGTCAAGCCACTATTTACCGCTTCTCGGAGGACAACCAGATGATCATCCTGCAGAGACGCGCGTGCGTCTATCACACTTCTCCGTGAACTACAGTGGTCATTCCACTACTACGTTAGTCGTAGCCTTTCGAAGCAACATGTTCGGCGCGCGTGTTTCCTGCTTGGTAAGGTCTTCTATCCTCTAGTCTGTCATCTTGCGTGTTTCACGATATTCAAGGTTGGGTCGTAGATCGTATAAGACTCAGATGATTATAGGCATGTTGAGGATCAAGCGCGCGCGATGGTTACATGAGGATGTACTGGGGAAAGAAGATCTTGGAATGGAGCAAGTCTATGGAAGACGCTTACAAGATCGCGCTCTTTCTCAACAACAAGTACGAGCTAGATGGAAGAGATCCGAACGGATTGACAGGGTTTGCATGGTGCTTTGGCAAACACGATCGTCCTTGACCTGAGCGACCCATTTTCGGAAAAGTCAGATACATGAACGCAGACGGGCTCGAGAGAGAGTTTGATGCGAACAAATATGTAGAGAAGATCAGAGGACTTTCCAATATCTGAGTATGAGAAGTGGGTGGGCATAACTCTCGGAGAAAGAACTATGTTAACAACGCTCGCACACAGATCAAAAGCGGAAGGAATAGCAGGCAGGGCGAAGACAGCGCCGGAAGATTTCGCAGTAGAGGAGATACTGCAAGATGGAACAGTACTGGAGATCAACAAGCGAATCCAACGCGAAGGTGTTGCCGGTGACTTCACTCATTTCGTTCTCCAGAAGCGAGACTGGACTACTGAGGGAGCAATCAGAAGAATAGCAGAGGCTCTCCACACTAACCCAAAGAGGTTCAGCTATGCCGGTTCAAAAGACAAGACGTCAGTCTCAACCCAGCTTATCTCAGCTTTCCGAATCAACAAGAGCAGAATCGTCAGGCTCAATCTGAAAGACATCACTATACTCGGGGCCTGGTCATCTGACAGCAAAGTAAGCATAGGGGATCTTCTTGGTAACAGATTCGCAATCGTCGCGAGAGGGCTCAGCTCTGGCGCAGAAGAGCGTGTGAGGAAAATCTACATTGAAATCGATGGGGCGTTCCCCAACTACTTCGGAGAGCAGAGGTTCGGAGCCATAAGAGAGAACACCCACAAGATCGGAGAGCATATCGTGAGACAGGAGTATGAAGATGCGGCGATGATGTTTCTGTGCGATTGCAAAGGGGAGACGAACAACGATTCTGTCGCCGCAAGAAGAAATCTGAAAGACACAGCGGACTTTAAGAAAGCGTTGAAAGAGTTCCCGAAACGGCTCAGTCTTGAAAGAACAATGCTCGAACACTTGGAGAGATACCCTAACGATCAAGTAAACGCGTTCAGAAAGCTTCCTAGGGGAATTGTGCTCCTCTTCATACATGCGTTCCAGTCCTATCTCTTCAACGTCTTGCTCTCGGAAAGGCTCTCAGAGGGAGATGTTGCTCTTGAAGAAGACGAGTACTATTGCGAGGAGAGGCTGGGCTTTCCGGATCTGGGCTATCGATCCTCTCTCAAGACTAAGTGGATTGCTGGCAAGATTATCGGATACGCTGTGAATCTGAACGACCGGGAGAAGAAGCTACTTGAAAGACTCGGCTTGAAGCAAGGCGATTTTGAGATCAGAGCAATTCCAGAGCTGTCTTCGAAGGGAACCCGCCGTCTGCTGCTTTCCCCACTGAGGAACTTCTCATTTGAAGACAACACGTTTCGGTTTTCCCTTCCCGCGGGATCGTACGCCACTGTCGCACTCAGGGAGTTCTTAGACAAGAGCAAACTCCAGAGAGACATTCTCAATTGAGACTACGGCAGCCTCAACAGGCAGTCTATGCGGAAGATCATTGCGGCAACGAGAAGTTTGCCAGAAGCCGGCACATGCAATGGAGAAGTGATATTAGGACTCTGAGTAACCTCAGAATCGCAACAGATGTGTGCATTATTCACAAAAGAAGAGACAACGCTCTTTTGACCATTGCTTTCAGATCCCCATTTGAACTGCTTCAAGGAAGTTTCTTCAATGGAAAGAGTTCCCACTGGCATTGATGGTCTGGATCCGCTGATTGAGCAAGGGCTACCGAAACAGAGTCTAGTCTTGGTGGCAGGAGCGCCTGGGACCGGGAAGACCTCGTTATGCTGCAAGTTCCTAGAGAGAGGGGCGGCCATCTGTGGTGAAAAAGGGCTGTACGTCTCCTTGTTTGAATCAAAAGAGAAGATGGTTGAGAACCTCTCACACCAATTCGGACCTGAGCTCCCAGAACTTGTGAGGCGAGGAATGATCGAGATCCTTTCGTTCCCAACAATGAAGGGCAAGGGTCTATCAGTAATGATGGATGTCATACTATCGACCATTCAAGAGAACAAGGCTCGAAGGCTGGTCATTGATTCGCTGTCATCGCTCCTGGAGTTTTTGCCCGAAGAACAGGAATCTCGCATGTTCGTGCACAATATCTTGACCAAGATCATCCCAAGCTATGAATGTACAACTATTGTAACAAAAGAAACCTCATCAGACGGTGTTATCGGAGCTTCTGCTGAAGACTTTGTTGCAGACGGACTCTTCCTACTTAGAAGACTGATCTTCCAAGGAAAGACTCTGCGAGAACTTGAACTGGCCAAACTCAGGGGAACAAAGATATCTTCCCCAACAGTCCCGTTCACGCTGGACGGAGGATTCACTGTCTTCCCTCCCTTCCATCACAGGACCTTTGAATGGGCCAAGAAGCTGAGAAGGGTTCCAAACTCCGAGAACCATTTCTCAACAGGAATCGAGGCATTGGACAGAATCCTTGCCGGAGGCTATTCCAAGGGAAGCATAGTGCTTTTGGACGCAGATGAAGCCATTCCTCTCACAGCTTATGGAGTCATGTCATATCCAATAGTCGCCAATTTCCTGAACAACGGCTCACCACTGGTGGGGATACAGTCGCTGGGAGCCGATCCGGCACGCACATATGAACGCTGGAAGGCATTTGCCGGAGAGAACGCGTCACGGGCAAGATCGGTAGAGCGGCTCATAGGAACGGCTCAGGAAAGAAAGCCGTACCTGGCCCTTCTCAGGAGCGAAAAGCCCGAAGGGAGATTGGGAGAATATCTCGGGGCAGGAGCCAGACTCAGGAAGCAGACTGGGAAACCCGTTCTATGGTGGGTCGCCTTGGACCATTTCGCTGATATTTTCGGTCTTGACTATGCTGAGAAAGCACTGAGCCAACTGTCAGTGAACATCATACGTCAGAAAGAACTGGCCGTCCTGCTTGCGAAACCAGGTTTGGAAAGCATAATGAAGACTGCCAGCAACATTGCTGCAACACATCTTCGCATAATGGACCGGCATGGAACCATTCTCCTGCACGGGATCAAACCTCGAACTCCACTATACGCCATAACAGTCGACATCGAGAAAGGCTTGAATTCGACAGTGTTCACCCCAATAGTCTGAAGGAAATGAAACAGAAACCGACCCCAAGACGACTACATACCTCATCTGAGGAAGATATGTCCAAGCAGGGAATGCTCAAGATGAGCCGCAAGAGGGGCTTCGACACACATATTCTAGAAGCCGTAGACGAAGCCCTAGCTGTTCTCGGGGAAAGCTCTAAACAGGCACTATATTCGCTTGTCGAGAAAAGCCACAACATCAAACGTGAAGAAATCCCTGAAAAGATAGAGATCTTCCATGAAGCTCTTACAGATGTCCTTGGGGTCGGTTCGAAGATCATGGAGAGGCTTATCGCCAGAATGCTTTACCGTAAGCTTGTCTTGAACTTTGAAGAGCGTGAAGAATGGACGCTCGTCGATTACCTCAGAGATTTATCCGATAAAGGAATCGATTGACGGAACTCTCCTTTGGCGGAGAGTTGAACCTGATTCTCGGAAAATCCTTTGACACTGGAATCACAAGGACCCATGAATCGCTCGATTGCCAGGTTTATGTGGGAGCGTGCGCAACTGATGGCAATTCAAACCATCGGAGTGCACGGTGCCGTTGTCTTCGTTGACAGAGAACAAGAGGAGGAAATACGCTCATCTGATTGCTGCTCTTTCTATATGTCAAATAGCTGGCATCATTGGCTCTCTCTTCACTACACCTGCAATACCGACATGGTACCAAACTCTTCAGAAGCCAAGCATCGCCCCACCAAACTGGATTTTCGGACCAGTGTGGACAACACTCTACCTCCTAATGGGCATCTCACTCTACCTGATCTCGAAAACAGGCCTCGGAAGCACCAATACCAGAAAATCCCTAGTCACGTTCTCCATTCAATTGGTTCTGAACGTATTGTGGTCCTATCTGTTCTTTGGATTGAGGTCGCCCATGTTAGGCCTAGTTGAAATCATAGCGATGTGGGTTGCGATTCTAACTACCATGGTCTTCTTCTCGAAAGTCTCAAGAGCAGCTGCCTTACTGCTCGTTCCTTATCTCCTCTGGGTTAGCTTTGCCAGCTACCTGAACTATCTGATCATGATGCTCAACCCATGAATATCTTGCCGAGACGGACCTTCTCTAATGTGGTCTGAGCCACCTAATCACAGCAACGCCAGAAGACCTATAGCTTCACAAAACAAACCGTATGATGCCTCAATCTAGTTGACAGTTAACTGTGGGGGTCATTGTGAACTACGGGCCGGCATCAAATACTATGATCTGTTCGCCTCGAGAGATGACATAGCCTTCTACAGAGACCTGGCCCTCAAACACGGGCGGAAAGCCTTGGAAATCGGTGTAGGCACTGGAAGAGTGGCAATCGAACTCGCAAAGGCCGGAGTCACCGTGTGGGGCATTGACAGCTCAAAATACATGCTCAATGTGGCAAAGAGTAAACTCAGGAAAGAAGCTGCAAGGGTCAGGGAGCGCATAGCGCTAAAGCTTGGGGACATGCGCAACCTCAGGATAGCGGAGGAATTTCCTTTCTGCTACCTTGCATCGGCAACATTCGAGCACTGCATCACCGACGAAGATCAGCGTCAATGTCTGACAAGCATTTTCAGTAGACTTGAAGATGGAGGGATGCTGGCTTTTGACATGTCGCAACTCACTCCTGGAAATCCAGGGGCTTCCTGGTGGGTTCAAAGAGGCGAAACGTCTTCTGGTCAAGAAGTCGTCAGAACCATATTCTCGAAACGAAACCATGAAACCAACCTAGTCTCAGTCGATCTCTTTTTCGATGTCTATGGAAAAGGAAGATTGAGGGAGCGATACTATGAGCATGCGGAAGCGCGAATATCATCCAAGGAAGAGATGGAGAGGTTGCTGAGAAATGTGGGGTTCAAGATATGCGGTATCTACGGGGACTTCAACCGATCCCGTTACAGCCACACGGCACGAAAGATGATATTCGTTGTCGCAAGAGACTAGAGGCCGCAGAAGATCATCACTGAGTTCACGCATGCAGAAACTATCTGATCCGTGAGTCATTGGCGATTTGCTATCCGCAGCCCCAAGAGCCTAGTTCAATCTCTATGTGACATCGGCTTGTGAGACAAAATCATGCTTACGCTCTTCGCTGGCCGGCCCAGATACTTCTTGCCATGGTTAAATGGCTGTTTAGTGTACTTCGCCTTGTAGGGGAGGATTGCTCGAGTTGGCAATGAAGGAAATCAGATCAGACTGGAACGAGCAAGCATCCGTGGACCATGTTTATGCAGCTATAGGAATTCCGAAAACCAAGATCAATCCCATGCAGACACTGAACATAGATGATGTACCATTCTTGAGATCGATTCTGGCGGACGCACAAGCAGTCCTAGATGTGGGGTGTGGATACGGACGTACGATAATTCCGGTTTCAACATACTGTAGAGGTACGACAGTTGGAATAGACCTATCGGATGAGATGCTTGAGAGAGCGCGAGAATACTCAAATCACGCAAATCGAAAACCTGCGCTCATCCATGCTAGTGCACACAAGTTACCTTTCAGGCCGGAAGTATTTGACATAGTCTACTCGCTTCTCGTTTTTCAACACCTGCCCAGAAACCTCGCAAAAGAGAGTGTGGATGAGGTGTGGCACGTCCTCAAACAAGGCGGGTTGGCATGCATACAGTTCCCAAACGCCTTCACGTTCGATAGCATCTTGGCATTGCTTCTGAAATTCGTCTGGACTAGAATACTTCGCAGACCCCTGCGGCCCTCTTTCATGAGATTCTACACAAGAAAGCAGATCAAGATGATCTTCCGCAAGTTCAACATACTCAGAATTCGAGGATCAGACTTCTCTCTTCTACCTTCTTCAATTGCTCTCTACCGGAGGAGGATTATCATTCCGATACCTAGACGCCACTTTCTCAACTCTCTCTCGAGGCTTCTACAGCGAGAGTCCCAGCGCCATTCGAGTCTTGTGAACCTTGCCTTCAATTTCCTCGCTGAAGGAACGAAATAACACATGATTTCGCTTTCCACGCGATTCATAGTGTCGTTCTAAGCATTCCAGCTCCATCTGGTCTGGGTGTGCACTACTATGAATCGCTGTCCTGCAAGGATTCTGGGCGTGAACGCAAACAAGCACTCGCGCCTTGGGACGCAAAGAGTTAAACTTCTGAAACCAAGATGAAACCCAGAGAATAACGGAGGTGAGAGCTATGCCAGTAGTAACCGTAGAAATGTGGGAAGGAAGAACCCCAGAGCAGAAAGAGAAGCTAATAAAAGCTGTCACGAAAGCTTTCGAAGAAATCGGCGTAAAGCCTGAGTCGCTACATATCATAATCCATGATGTACCGAAGATCAACTGGGGCACACGAGGGCAACAAGCCTCTAAACTAACGACATAGGAAACCTCGGTCCTCCTGTCGCTTTCGGAGGAAGAGCACTCATCTCTTTTCTCATTCGTGAAGTTCCCGGCCTTCCAACTGCAATTGGGACAACTATCTGTTCAGCATGTGCAGGCCAAGATTGGTCTTCGTGCTCGAGTTCGTGAAGGGGATGCGCATATGGTCTTGTCTATTGTTTGTCACTGCTTGACAAACACTCGTTCATGGGAAGCGGCACCGCGTTTCATAGATCGTGGATGCCGTGCATGCCTCTTGAGACTAAGCTGCAGTTCCAAGAAGATCACATCGAGTCTCTGCGGTCTCTCCTGAGTCTCCGCTGTCTGGTTCATGGTGAGATGGTGATGGCAGTGAGAAAGAACGGGCGAATTCTATTCTGGTGCGGCTGCCAGAAAGATCTCGAACCCTTTCTGATTGAGAAAGAAATCTGAAATCTATACGATTTTCGAGCCGAATCCTTCAGTTTCAATCCTGTTTGTCTAGTAAGCCCAAGGCTTGGTTAGAAATTCGAAATCATTCGGCCTACTCATAAAGGACCTCAGCAGGCCACCCGCCATCTGTACAGCAGGGTTATCCACGGCGTCCACAACTCTCACTTCAGGAACGCTTCCGTAGCTCGCGTTCTTCACCAGTTGTCTTTTCTCCAGCAAGTAGTACGAGCCACCTCTTCTCATGACGAACCTCTCATGCCTCTCAAGACAGTACTGTGAGACGAGGTTTCCTACCACCAGTTCCTGTGAGGAAACGTTGATCGTTACATGACCGGAGTACGGAGGAACAATCACAACATCACCCTCATGTGCTGTCACCAAGGAAACGTCAGCGACCTCCTCCTCCTTGTATCTCTCTATGAGGAAACTGGCCTCGCCTTCAAGCACCTCGAGCACTTCCGGATCTGACCATACTCCCTCTACTATCTGATGTTCATGCCCGATTGTTTTCACATACTCCCTACCAAGCATCACCGAGGGCATCACAGTAACGTCATACCTCAAATCGTGTTTCATCAGAAGCGCTCGTCCATGTTCATCAGGATACAACCCCCTGTAGACCGTGTACAAAACCATCCCAGGGTCAAAGTCTTTGCACGAAGCTGCATCGTAGAGAACCGGCTTGAGATCCTTGAACATGCGCACCAAGGGGTACCCGTCGACGAGTAGGCTCTGTAGGGAAACTGTCTTCCTACCACCATGTTCTTCAGCAAACGCCATAAGCATCTGGCTCACTCTACCGGAAACAGGACTGAGCTTCATCCACTAAATCTCCCGACTCCCCCAATCGTACCCTTATTCCTACTGGTGAGGGAAGACACTATAAGACTAGCTGTTGAACATTGAAAAGAGTATTGTGAACAGAACTGTGTATATAATGAAATCTCTGAACACTTTCGGAGCGCTATCAACCGGGGCTCTGGTGAATCGAAGAATAGAAGACAGGACCGTGAGAAGCAACTCGTTTCCTTCGCTTGGCAGAGACCTGACTATAGCGCTGGTTTCAAATTCAATCGGATCATTTGGCGACGGACTCTACGCATATCTCTTGCCAGTCTATATGACTAGGACCCTTGGATCAAACTCAACAGAGATTGGAGCACTTTACTCCATTGTGAACCTGTTTGCGGCCTCAACTCTACTTCTAGGAGGAATTCTTGCAGACCGATATGATCCGAAAAGGGTCATGATCGCAGGATGGGCCCTGTGGGTGCCAGTTCCCGTGATCTTCTCTCTCGCCACATCGTGGCCTGGAATGGTCTTTGGTATGATGCTCTGGGGGTTTTGGCTCGGTGGGCCATCTGTGGCAGCCTACGTCGTAAGGGCGACAGACCGACAGAAGTTGACTTTCGCGTTCACGGCATTATCTGCTGGTTGGTCGCTGGGATATGTCTTCTCTCCTGCCGTTGGTGGATACTTCGCTGAGACATTCGGAATGCGAATTGTCTTCGCTCTAGCCTCCATCCTCTATGCTTCTGCAGGTTTCGTCCTGGTGTTCATAACTGGACAGCAACCGAGAGTCGATTCCCATATGTCCTTAGAGCACAGCTACTCGTTTGCTCATCTTCTGAGAAGACGAGAACTTCTCAAACATTCCGTTCTTTTCTCGTTGACAATGTTCACTCTAATGGTCTTCCGGCCATTCGTTTCAAGGTTTCTTGCAGACATATACCGATACAGTGAAGCTAGAATCGGCATTCTTGGATCAATTCTATTCTTCGGATCATCGGTTCTTGGGATCCTGCTTGGCAGGTTGGGCGACAAATGGCGAAGATCATATTCCTTGTCCACCTCGCTAGGCCTCTGCAGCTTTTCGTTAGTTCTTCTACTGGCATCAGGAGAGTTCTCCTACCTGATGATCGCGCTCTTTCTGGCCGGATCCTCATACACAATGTGGTCTCTGCTCAATGCAATCATCACATCTCAGAGTCCCGAATCAGCTAGAGCTCGCTGGGTCTCGATTCCTCAAGCGCTTGCGATGTTTACTTCTACATTCGCACCGTTGCTGGGAGGAATCTTGTATGATTACTCGCCAAAGTATCCATTCATGTTGGCGATTGGCACAATGCTCCTTCTCGCCCTGGCAGTGGCTGTTGGGATCTTCGAAAAAAGCAAAGTAGCCATCTGTAGTGAAGATGCGGATGGCCGTAATATCGCTCTAACGAGTGAGGCACAGCTAGATCCTGTTTCGCGCGCTTCCGGGTATCAAACGTAGGCTGGCACTATTTCATCGCGTTCAGAGCCATCTTTGGCTTTGTACTTGATCTGCCAGTGCGGAGCCCACGCCAATGCAAACATGTCCACACGAACATCGCTTCTGGTCGGCCTCACAGGTATAGATTCGAACTGGCTCACGGCATCATCCCAACGAGCTGTAATGCCGGACACCTGACCCTGCAACTCTTGCTCCAGTTCCTGCACTTCGCGTTGCAGAGCCTGCACAGTCTCCTGATCCTGTCTCACGCCCATGCTCGCCGATTGGCTCTGACGATATTTGCTGATGGCTGTCGAAGCAGCCCGTGTCGATCGTCGGCCCATGAACATGCCTAACAAAGATTCCCCGACAGAGACAGCAACTTCACCTTTCCGCATCTGAGCGTCAGCCTGCCTCTTGGCGAGAGATGCTTCAGCACGACGCAAACGATCTTGCAGCCTCTGGATGCGATCCGAGTATTTCCGATTCAACTCGTCCACCTCCGCGTCTCTCCTTTCACGAGCGATCTGCTTGAGACGCATCTGAAAGTCACGCTCGTCCTCCTTTGGCTTGGAGTAGGATTTAAGGACCGGGCTATAGAGCAGGGTCAGACTTTTCGTTCTTGAGAGATAGTCAACCAAGTCTTTCTCTGACGAGTAGGCATCTCTCAGTTTCCCGGAATCCGGCAGCTTGTCAAACTGGGCATCTGGTTCAGGCCGATCGATCAAGTCCTTCTGCGTCAAGTTCACTGGCAAAGCCTGATCCCAATTCAACATCTCAACCCCAGAAGGCATCCGCGCCAGAAGCGAATAGCTCTCTTGCTCATTCACATTCAGACGCATATCTGTGAAGTTGATGTGACCGATTCCGAGGACGTTAGGCTCGTAGACCAGACTGCGATCTTTGACTTCCACCGGCCCAGCTTCTTTGCTCTCTATCGCTGTCATAGCCTCTGCGGCGCCCTTTCGCACCGCCAAGTACACCTGCCTAATCTCCGGCGGAAGAGGCGGCGGCGCTGTGGTCAACCCTCGCTGCGCAATATCCAACGGAGCAGGTCTTGCCGGGATTCCGACGATCTCTGGCTTTGACGGTGTGATCCGATCAGGCCCTCGGCTGCTCATCAGTTGCTCTACCTGCATGCGAGTCAATGGGCCTCGCAAGTATGACATAGCCCAACGTGTCTGGAACACGATCGGCGCTTCCTCGTGCACATTGTGCAGAAGGAAAACTCGATTCTCCAGACTTGAGATAAGGCGACTGATCCTGTTTCGATCTACGTGCTCACCCGCTTCGGAGGAAGCGGAATCCAACCCATCGAGCAGGCGGTTCTTGTCTTGCTCAGTCTGCAGGCGGCCAATGAACCATGTGCCAGCGTTGGCCAAGCCCTTATAGTCGAGATCGACCGGGTTCTGTGTCGTCAAAACAATGCCGACACCAAAAGCTCGCGCCTGTTTCAGTAGGTTCAGCATAGGCCGCTTGCTGGGTGGGTTTGCCACCGGCGGAAAGAATCCGAAGATCTCATCCATATAGATGAGAGCACGAAGACTAGTGGTGCCCGGTTGAGTCCGCATCCAAGTCATGACCTGGTTAAGCAGCATGGTCACAAAGAACATTCGCTCTGCATCGCTCAGATGAGCAATGTAGAAGACTGAGTGACGAGTCTTGCCCTCCGGCGTATTGAGAAATCCAGCAATATCCAGCGGTTGTCCATTCAGCCAGTTCTGGAAACTAGGTGCAGCAATGATGCTGTTCAGTCTCATCGCAAGTTCAAATCGATCTTTCGGCGGAAAGAACGTGTCCACATCGAAAACACCCAGCTGGCGAACAGGAGGATTCTGAACAGACAGAATCAGCTTCGCGAAGTCCAAGTCCTCACCTTGACGCCAGAAGTGCTCAAAGAGATTCGATAGTAGGATGTGCTCCCTAGAGCGAACTGGATCAGCTTGAATGCCGATGAGAGTCAGAAGCGCCTCAACCGTTCCTTGCACACGCTCACGCAACAGCTCTCCCTCGGTTTCCCAACTCAGGTTCGGCGCAGCAAAAGAATGAAGAATGGATACTGGTACACCCGCGTCACTTCCGGGGGTGTAAACGACATAATCCACGGAGTCGCGGAGCATCTTTATTCTGGCGCCACTCTGTCCCCACTGAGCTAATCCGTTGCGCCACAGTTCAGACTGTTGAGCGGCGTATTGATCCAGGCTCATCGCCTTGCGACGAGCGTCATCCTCATTGATCCAAGGCCTGAAATCCTCAGAACGAAGATCAGGGAAAGTCAAGAGCAGGTTAGTGATGTCGCCTTTCGGATCTATGATGATGGCAGGTACGTGATCGATGGCAGCCTCCTCAAGTAGGTCAATGCACAGGCCGGTCTTCCCACTCCCTGTCATGCCCACACAAAGGGCATGAGTTGTGAGATCCCTAGCGTCGAACATTACCATTCGATCTAGCAACTCGTCCTTCGCCAGATCGTATTCCTTGCCAAGATAGAATGCTCCAAGCTTCTCAAAATCCACAGCAGCACTCGGAGGCGCAACTTTCTCGACAGGCGCCCTTTTCCTGCGGGGACTTGATTTCCTACGTCGACTCATGGTTAGCCCTTTCTTCTTTTGAAAGTTGAACAACGTGAATAAGCCGCACGGGTCGATATTTATCTCTGCTGGTAGATTCGATCTTTCAAGAAGGCGAAAAGTGGGAATTTGATGAGCTTCTTTGTGTGTGCGAGACGTTAGCCATTTGATCTATTGAATCCTTTTCGCTACGATAACTTGGGTAGTTGCGCGCGCACTGGCTCGCCAAGAACACAGTTAGGATAATAAGGGGACTGTACAATCGCATTGCGCGAGGGATCACCACGAAGTACCGGAAATTCGGAAAGCTTGACTGGAACGTGTCAGCTCTCGGATTCGGCGCGATGAGGTTGCCTATAGTCGGCGGAGACGCATCAAAGATCGACGAACCTTCGGCGACCAAGATGATACGATACGCTATAGATCACGGCGTGAACTACGTAGATACCGCGTACGGTTACCACCGTGGAGCAAGTGAAGGCTTTGTTGGCAGGGTCTTGAAGGATGGGTACAGGGATAAGATCAGACTCGCGACCAAGATGCCGACCTGGCTCGTCAACTCCCGGGAGGATATGGACAAGTACTTGAATGAGCAACTCGGCAGGCTTCAAGTGGATGATGTAGATTTTTACCTTCTTCACGGGCTGAACAAGGAGCGGTGGCCGAAAGTGAAGGCACTGAAGGTCACTGAATGGGCTGAGAGGAAAATAGATCAGGGAAAGATCAAGCATCTGGGATTCAGCTTCCATGACGAGTACGCTGTCTTCAAGGAGATCATAGACAGCTACGATGGCTGGGTTCTCAGCCAGATTCAATACAACTACGCCGAGCCGCAGTACCAGGCAGGCACAAGGGGGCTGAAGTATGCCTCCTCTAAAGGGCTTGCAGTGGTTGTCATGGAGCCTGTAGCCGGAGGAAGACTTGCGGTCAATCCCCCAGCAGGAATCCAGAACCTCTGGGACAAGTCAGGAATCCGGACGACGCGAGCAAATCTGGCACTGAGATGGGTTTGGAATCAACCTGAGGTATCCGTGGCTCTAAGCGGGATGAGCACGATGGAGCAGGTCATCGAAAATGTGAAGACAGCTGAATGCTCTGAACCGGGGAATCTAACGGAGAAAGAACTCGGATTCATCAATCAACTCGCACAGAAACACAAGGAGCTGGGATACGTCGGCTGCACAGGTTGCAGATACTGTATGCCCTGCCCCCAAGGGGTAGATATTCCACAGATAATCGCTCTATTCAACGAATTCTACGTAAAGAGGCAAGATGATGCAATCAAGAAGAAGTATCGGGAGCAGATTCCGGTAGAGAGCCAAGCAAAGAGATGCGCCAAATGCAGAAAGTGCGAGGCTCTGTGTCCACAGCAGCTGCCAATAAGCGCGATCATGAGTAGAGCTCTATTCATTTTCGAGCAGAATCCCTAGTACAAACCTTCTTCAATCTACTTTCTCAACCAGTTCAAGACTGCGGCCGCAAAGAAAGACAGCCAGGACAGCGTAGCGAGCCTCGTGTACTCGACGAATGAGACATGTTCAATGACGGATGCTACGTAGAAGGCGGCCGGAACCATGATGGTTCCACTCAATATGATCATCAACCATTCTCTTCTACGAAACCAAGCAGCAAGATCGCCTATTGGGATCTTCTTTGGTCGAGGAGGATCATAGAATCTCATTGAGATTTGGTCGACAGTTCTTGCCAGTGTTTCAGAAAGTAGGTTCATGGATTTTACGGTTTTGACAATATCGCCCTCTGAGGCTAGTTTGAAGAGCGAGGTCCAAAAACCCGCAATCTGTTGGATCATTCTGATGTACCTGTTAGGCTTCATCAGTCTTGGGGCGTTTTCCGCCGTGAGGCGTCTCTTGAGGCTAGAGTCTGATCTTGTTTCCTGAGATTTTATAATACATCATCGTCCTGAAAGTAGCACAGTGAAGTGCTCTCTGGCGATATAAATCTATCGAGGAACAGAACCGTTTGCCATGACGATTCATGCTCTCTCTGTCATTGACGAAGCCCATTTCATGGTGACGGTCGTGAGGAATACTGCAATCCCTGATAGCACAACCAAAGGTCCAGGCGGCAGTTGTAGATATCCAGACAACAAGACACCAGATAACGCACTCACTATTCCAAAGACTGAACTCAACATAGAATACCGATATAGATTTGAGCTCAGGGTTCTTGCAGTTGCCGCAGGCACAATCACCAGAAAGCCCACCAGCAGGCTACCAACGATCTTTATGCCTATTGCCACCACCAGGGATACAAGCAGAAGGTACACTAGATTCGTATTGGCAACGTTAACACCACTTGATGTGGCAAGCTCCTCCGAGATCATAGACAAAATCATCTTTCTGTAGATAGCTCTCGTCAGGAGCACTGCTGAAGCAGCGACAACCGCAGCTATGGCGGCGTCCAAAAGGGTCACCTTGGTTATGTCGCCAAACAGCGCCTCCAGAAGATCTGTCTCTGGAATGATAAGTATTCCAACCGCCAACGCAAGCGTAAACATCGCCCCCACGATTGTCTCAATGGGGAGTCTTGTGATTCTTTCGATGCGCCACACTATCAATGCGCATCCGAACAGAAACGCGAATGCTCCTATGAAGGGATTGAAGCTGAGCAAGATCCCAAGGGCGAGCCCTGGTAGAGCAACATGAGACAAGGCATCTCCGACCAATGCCATCTTCTTCAGCACCATGAGTGAACCCAAATAACCAGCCGACAAGCCTACAGAAACTCCAATCACCAGACTGATCAGCGAGGCAGGCATTGTACTCATCACCTCTTGTCCTTTCGCTTCCTCAACGTGGTTCCAGGGCCGTAAATAGCGTGAAGAACCGATGAGTCCGTTATCTTTTCTGATTCTGCGAAGCATATTACGTTCCTGTTCAGGGCCAACATGAATTCCGAATAGTCTCTAATGATGTGCACGTC
>Ga0129297_10000145_pt1 | contig 31801 bp, 39 predicted proteins | sample I18A1metaG_FD_94708 | JGI IMG/M metagenome (GOLD analysis project Ga0129297, IMG submission 94708) | Lake sediment bacterial and archeal communities from Gulf of Boni, Indonesia to study Microbial Dark Matter (Phase II) - ​I18A1 metaG | ecosystem: Environmental > Aquatic > Freshwater > Lake >... | reverse complement strand
TCGAAGTATCTAGCGCTCGATTCTTAAGCCTTGAAAGTGACCGTGCTGTGTGCTGACGCGACCGCACAATAGGCCTCCCACCGGGTAGGCAGAGTCGGCGTTTTCTATGCGAAAGAACGGCCCTTCAAAGCGACCGAGATCACCATGATTTGGAAGATCACGATCAGGTCGATTAGCCCGCCGGGGATTCCGGCTGGGTTTGGCGGGTTCACCGCGACCGGATTGAATAGGTAGTTCGCGAAGTCAGCGTACCCTATCCCGAGTGTGGGCCCAAGGAAGACATCGCCCAACTGAATAAGAATACGCAGGCTGCTCCACGCGGCTGCGATGGTAAGAGCCATCCTAGAGGGCCTACCAAGCACAAAGCCGGCTGCGGCGAAGTCTACGATTACGAAGACTATCAGCCCGTAGGCGTGCGACGGGGCAGTACTCCATAGTATCTGGTCGAGCACTAGAATCAAGATCCCTAGCAGGCCAACCAAAGCAAGCAACGCTCCTGCTGTTCTTGACGCCGTTGACGCTTTCATCGTAGACAAACCCCGAGAAAGTACGCCTCATCTTGTAATATTAACACTTCCGGACAGAATACACGCATAGGCGACAATCATTCACGTGACACACGTCGTGTTTCTCCTCCGAAAGCTTTCCAATCTCCACGATCTCTCGAATCCCTGAACGACATTGTACGAGTAGCTCTCTGGGTAAACCCCAGAATGGTCTTGGTCGCCAACGAATCCTAGGTATGCTACGGGAAGATCCCTCTCAGTCTAGTTACTTCAGCCATCTTGTCGACCGCGAGCATGTAGGCAGCCTCCCTTAGGGTGGCTCGATGCCTATCGGCGAACTCCCATACTTGATTGAAAGCTCCAGTCATTAGACTCTTCAGTCTCTGATTGACTTCCTCCTCGGACCACAGGTATGCTTGGATGTCTTGTACCCATTCGAAGTATGAGACGATGACTCCTCCAGAGTTTGCCAGAATGTCCGGCACAACTTGAATGCCCTTCTTTGCGAGGATTTCGTCCGCGCCCCTTGTTGTCGGACCGTTGGCCCCTTCAACCACAAGTCTAGCCCCGATATCTGACGCATTAGATTCGGTGATCTGGTTCTCAAGCGCCGCTGGGATCAGAACATCAACTTTGGCGGATAGAAGCTTTCGATTCGCTTCTTCGAAGTCAGGTATGAATTCGCCGCTCGGGAACCCGCGAATTCCTTTCTCTTTCTCCGAGTGCACGGCAAGGCCTCTGATGTCTATGCCTTTGGGATCGAAGATGCCGCCGGTCATGTCCGTTACTCCAACAATTTTGCAGCGATTTTCGTGTAGGAATCTTGCCACATTCATCCCGACATTCCCGAAACCCTGAACACAAACGGTTGCGCCGTCGATGCCCATGCCAAGTTTTCTCAGCATGTTCTCGGTCACATATGCGAGTCCCCGACCCGTGGCGGTCGCCCTGCCTCTCGACCCCCCAAGCTGTAGAGGTTTTCCAGTCACGACGCCGGGGACCGTGTATCCTCTAAGCATACTGTAGGTGTCCATAATCCAAGACATTGTCTGGTAGTTCGTATTCACGTCCGGAGCAGGAATATCTTGCTCGGGCCCTACGAGCGGTAGAATCATGTAGGTATAGCGCCGGGTCAGCCGCTCAAGCTCATCTACGGACATCTTCTTCGGCTCACATGCGACCCCGCCTTTGGCGCCACCGAATGGAACATCCACGACAGCGCACTTAAGCGCCATCAAGCCCGCTAGTGCGGTCACCTCCTCCAACGTTACGTCTGGATGATATCTGATCCCGCCTTTGCTTGGGCCTTTCACATAGTTGTACTGTACCCGATAACCAGTGAAGATCTCTACGTCACCGCTGTCCATTTTCACCGGAAACGTCACAATCAGGCTTCTCCGCGGCGTCCTCAGCGTCTTGTGGACGTTAGGATCAAGGCCCAACTTCTTGGCAGCAGAATCAATTCTTCCGATCACATCGTCGAGGAACTTTTGACTCTGAGACAATAGACGATCCTCTTGTCTTGCCAGACCGGAACCCTTTTGATATAAGGACTCAGCCCGCGAGAAATCACAACCTGCATGTGCCGGCATAGGCTGATTAGACACTGAACGTTTTCGGCACGATCGAGCGGTAGGAACAATCGCCTGTCCCGCTTGTTGCTGGGGAGGAGGTCGAGGCTGAGGACTTTACCGAGCCACGAAGCGGGTCAGACTTCTTCTTGGTCTGCGCGCGTCCACTCTCGTATCATGAAGGCTCGCCCCGCTAGAGAACCGGTCTAGATCTGAGATCTTCCACATGCAGGACAAAACGGATCTTCGATCGGCTTTCCGGCCCCGCAGAATCGACACACCGGAATCAGAGCCCTCAGCAAATCCAGTCTGGTCTCGATCTTCCGTCTAGCTCTCAGAAACTCATAACTCTCGTAGAATTGCTTTGCATGCCTGAATCGGTTGGCATGCAGTGGATGCGTACGGAAGAGTTCCGAAACGGATTCAAGTATGTCAGCCCGGTCCCTGTCGATGTCAAACTGGTCTGATGAAACAGAACTGCGGGATGACCATAGCGCGAGTTTGGTCATTAGTGACTTCATCACACTGATGTCATCTACCACCAGCAAACTTGCCCGATCCGCGGTGACCTCGGACTCCCTATGCCACGCAAGAAGCGCTAGGCGAACAGGAATCGAAACAAGATCTAGCCCCAGGAATGACCCGGAGACACTGATTCCGCGACCCAGAATTTCTGCGAGCGTGTGATATGGCATGTGCCCGCTCTTCACGTGTCCCAGCTCATGCCCAAGTAGCGCGGTGAGTTCACACGCAGTCAGTAATCTCAGGATGGTGGAATCGACGACCACAAACGCGTGCTCTTCGCTCCCAAAAGTGAATGCGTTCGGCCGCCCACTTTCGATCATGAATAGTTCGGGCAGGGCATCAACAGAAAGCGAGACAGCACAGCGCCTGAAAAGCATATCCAATTCGGACGGATGCGTAACCCTGTGGGCTTCGTTCCAAAGATGAGATGACAGTTTCTTCTCTATGCCCGCAAGAGCCAGATTCTTTACAAGATAGACTAACGGCGCCATAGCCTTCATCATCGTGATAGCGTCCCGGTCTGGCCCGTAGACATAGTCATCAAGGACAAGATCGTACCTGCTCGTCGGGACAAGTCCGTTCCTACAATTCGAGCAGAATCCAAATTCCTCAGGAGTCTCGGACCCGCATCTCTGACATCGCAGTCTCAACGCGTGCGACAACCTACTCGGACCCTAACATGTATCCCGATCTTGTCAAATGCCATGGGCTTGTCATGATCCTAACGCGAAGGATTCTCGTAGAAGACGAGGCTCCTCTCTGAATAAGGATTGTGACTCCATGTTTCTGCATCGATGGATGCCCTCTCGAAACCACGACAATGGGCAACATGGTGGTGGAGCAGAGTTTGGTGATACAATTCATATCTCAGAATTCTCTTCCGGCGATCCCGGTGCGAGGGAAAGCCTACATGGTCGATGCCACCGCAAAACTTGTCGCGTTGGTTTCTCTGGTGATAATTGCGATCGCCGGAGTCCTCGTCTTCGTCGCCATGTCTAACTCGATTCGCGGCACCGGCACCCTCGAAGGAGCAGTCCGGTCGTATGGATGTCCGGCAATCCAGAATGGTGAACCGTGCGGATTTCCAGCCGCGAACTACGATGTGATAATCTACGTCTCGGACGGAGCAACCGTCTTCGCCCGCACCAGAACGGATTCCAACGGTTTCTACAAGGTTTCTCTCCCTCAAGGTAGCTACGTAGTTTACGGTGACTGCCACATCTATACGCCATGTACGAACACGAATGGAACCGCACAGCGATTTACGATCAAGACGGGACAGGTCACGGAACTCAACATAACCTTTGACAACGACATTCGATGAAATTATTGGCAACCTCACAGAATCTCGGTTGCGGAGTCTAGGCATCTGAGAAATTCTGTGACCAGTGTGTGATGTGGCGCCTGTTCTTTCCTCCCCGTCACGGGGCCAGCCATTGGTCCTTGGAATAACATGCGTAGGCCTCCTGTCCTCATGGGCTTTCGGTCTCGTCAATGCATGAATGGTCGCTGGTAGCTGACATCCCGTGCACGAACTCACGTTCATAGCCTAAGTCCTGTTACGATCGCATTCCACGAAGCACTGAATTATTCGTGCGCTGGAAGAGGTAGTCGCCATTCACATTGAAATCGCGTTCCGGCCTCATGTCTAGAAAGTGACAGATATCACCTGAACCCCTTAGCGCGATTGTCTCGAGAGCCGTTGTCGCGGCCCTGTAGGGACACGATCTCGTGATAGCGCCTCCGTTGAAAAAGCCTAGTCCCTCGGCGTTGGCATAGTGGATAGCGCTTGTCCTAGAAAAACCGGGAGCTCTCCATGCTGTGCACGGCGCCCTACTTCGCAGTTAGGTTGGTCTTGCCACCGTGATCTCGATCGTCGACACATTTCGTACTTGTCCTTCCTCACCCAGCTGCTCGGTTCCGATGCTGATGTTCTTCACGCGAAGCTTGCCTTCAAAGAATCGCCTTCTGCACACTTCGACGACGTCAACGGCGGCCGATATGGCCCGTCCTCTGGCTTTGATTGAAACCTCATTGCTACCGCTGGTGAATTGCATTACGATCGCTGTAACATACGCCATGATAGGCTTCTGTCCGATGAAAACGGTGTTGGAGGGGATTCCACTCTGCCGGCTAGGGACGGTTGGCTCAACTCTCTGTTGTTCTGTCATGTTTTGTTCACCACTTTCTACTTCTGTTACACATTGGATAGGACACAGGATCCGAATCCGCTGTATACGTGCTTGGATAACGCTCCCTTCCACTTAAGTGTCCTACGTTCGGTTCATATCCACTCACACACCTCTCCGCGAGCTTCGACCCTCTCCCGGGGCTACTTTTTCGCGGGAGAGGCAAGCTCCGAATCCCACGTCGAAGAGAGCCAACGGACAGGTTTTCCGTTGTTATTGGCCGGTAGAATCTCCGGCAGTTGGATCGTCATAGCGCTCGCCGTCTCCACCGCACGGATATGATGGTACAGACACTGAGCAGCTAGGGAAGACGGACACTGTCCCATACCGTAGCAACAGACCTCAGTTGCAGCGTTGAATTTCCTCGATTCTCCTTTCCGCTAGTGGGCGGGAGCCTGAGCTTGAACGCGCGCCTCGATCAGTTTCCTTAGGTCTTCGGGGATTCTTGGCGCGTATGCTACCATAATCACCCAGCGAAATATGTCTCTTTCAGTGATCATCCCCACGAGCCTGTAGTTGTCGATAACAGGAAGGCGCCGGATGCCTTTCCTCACCATCTGTTCCACAGCCTGCCAAACCTCTGCTGAAGGCGCTACCGTGACAAGAGGCTTGGACATCGCGTTCCTAACAACCATACCCCGTACGTTTTGACCCTTTGCGACTCTCGTCGAGATGTCTCGTTCTGTCAGGATTCCGACAGGCCTTCCTTTCTCGACCGCGATTACGCTTCCAATCTTGTGCCTAACCATCACGTGAAGAGCTTTGCTGACCTTGTCAGCTGCCTTGACTGTTACGACTTTGGTCGACATTATAGCGGAGACTTGTTCGCTCGATGAGGCCGACTCGACCAAACTTCTCCTCCCAATTCTTCGTAGTGCCGTCTCAATGTCTAAAAGACTTCTCATCGGCCATGCTTAATCGAAGCAGCCCATTCGTGGAGGTTCGCTTCTGGTGATTATGACTTGAGCTTATGATACGAATGACAACCCCTTACCGGAATCATTTCGATCGTCTGCTTCGGGGGATGTGAGCGAGTGCCGAGGCTAAGGTCGTCGCAATAACGACTGTTCCCGCAATTGGGTAGATGAGCGCTCTCGCAGCTCCAGTGAGAAATGCCTCGCGGGCAATGACGAAACTAAATTCCCCGCGTGGGGTCATGCCAGTAGCGATATCATTCGCCCGTTCCCGCTGAGCCGACAGAACAGCTCCCAAGTAGGATCCAGAATATTTTCCAATCAACCCCAGCCCAACCACAGGCAAGATAACGCTGACGTTGAGGAATTGTGAGGGATCTACAAGCATGCCCATAGACACGAAGAAGATGACAAGAAACAGATCGCGGATTGGACGTATCTTATCATGGACAAACCTTGCCCGTTTTCCACGAATGGCGAGTCCCATGAGAAATGCGCCTGTCGCAGCAGAGAACCCCAGCGCGGAAGACAGAACCGCCATGGCAAACCCTAAACTTATCGATAGAAGGAATCCCACCTCATCCAGATCGAGATCAAGTTGACTGATCCTGTCGATGACGCGAGGAGCCGCGTATACTCCGAAAACGAGGATAAGAGCAACTAACACAATGCCGCGCAAGATCCACGCTCCCAACCTCGACCATACGTCGGAGCCGCCTGTTGCGAGTCCTGGCAGAAGCGACAAAACAATGACGGCAAGTATATCCTCTATGATCAAGGCGCTCATCATCAAAGGTGCAGAGCTCTCGGTCGAAGTTCCGTGCTCATAGAGCATCTTCGCCACGAGAGCGGTACTACTGATGGCAATAACCCAAGCGAGAAGGATGCTTTCATGAACCGGCCATCCCAGTAGGAAACCGGCAAGTAGTCCGGCGATGAAAGAGATCGTGATCTCCGTAAACGAGAAGACAAGAACTCTTGCTTTCATAGTCATTAGCTCGGCGGGGTCAAGTTCGAGCCCGATGATGAATAGAAGGAGGACGACACCAATCTCTGCCATCCCTTCAATGGTAATGAGACTCGTCACGAGTCTGAACCCGTATGGTCCAATGATCACACCTGCAATCAGTTGCCCCAACGCGGCGGGGAGGCGAATTGCCCAAGTAACCAAGCCCAGGGCCAAAGCTGAACCGGCAATGATCCCCAGCTCTACTAGAAGCGGGATTTCCGTGGGCAAAGTTAGTAGAGTCCACCGGTACTCCATACTACTTGAAGCTTCAGCTCTTGCGAGTAATACGCAGCCATCATCTTCGCGTACCAGCGGAAAAGGTTAGGGCTCCTAACTGAAGGTCCTGACGCCGACAGAATGCTCTGAAGAGAACGTTCAAGATAATACCATTTTAGGTCGAAAAGCGAGTATGTGTGCCATGTCTTACGATGAGCAGATCTCTTTCGGGCATTGAACCCAGGGAAAGTCCCAGTTTCTTGACCTCGTTCTCAGGTGTTCGTCTTGAGATCCTAAGCAGCACTTTCCCAGTTGCCTTAGTTGGTTTCATGAATATGACGCGACTCCCCTTACGGAATCTTGCCTGCACCTGAGACGCCTTCCTGACTCGTAGGTTTCCCTTGCCAAGGGTGCAACCGCTGGAGATCTGGATACCATCAAGCATGCATGATTCCGGTGGAGACTGCTTTGTCCAGATTGTGACAGATAGGTCATGACGTCGACGAGGCTGCAATATTCGTTTGGCAACAACGCCCATCCGGAGCCCAAGAACCAGGTACGGGCCCAGGTGGCCGTGAAAACGTATCGCTGACCCGAGGAGGCTACTCTTGGGATGCGCAGTTCTCTTCATGGTTGCACGCCCGCAGGCTTGGGAAATACCATCTCTCTGAGATGGAAACGAGTCTGAAGAATGTCCGAGACTACTGCGCAGATAACGTCTTCGACAGTTAGCGTGGCAAGGATCGTTTGCATCACTAATGCTGGGATGTGAAGTATGTATGTTCCAGTCAGGTAGATCCACGGCGCCTGAATCAGGACCCAAGCCGCAATGCCAGCCAGCGCCGGTCTCATCTTGCGGACGAATAGTCCGGTGAAGAGGCCCAAGAGGCCGTTTCCTATCACGATTGTTGGGTCAGACCTCAAGGCGGCGACATAGGCTCCGCCTATAGCACCTGTCACGAGCCCTGATACTGGCCCTCCTATGATGCCAGCCAGCATTATTGCGACTTGAAAGAAGTGAATCCGGAGCCCAAGCACGAAAGGCACTGACAAAACACTAAGCGCCACAGCAAGCGCACTCATGACCGCAGTGAACGCTGCCAACCGGCTCGGGTGCGTCATCGTAATACCACTTGCGGGATTCGTAATACCCCGCGTATTAAAAGCGCTCGGTAGGTTAATACTGGTGAATAGTCGGCAATGCTTAGAAAACTGACCCCCCAGATTACCGACAAGGTAGGGTATGGTTGATGGCGAAGGTCAAAAGGACCAGCTTCTCGGTATCGCCAGGACTGTTGAGCCGTTTTGACGATGTCATCAGAAAGATGGGCTATGAGGATAGATCTCGCGCACTGCAGATTGCGATGACGAACTTCATCACCGAATACACATGGACGCCAGAGAAGGGAAAGGCTGGCGTGGGCGCCATCTTGTTCACTTACAGCCATCGGCCCCATGGCCTTCAGGAAGCCTTGGTCGATGTTCAACACCAGTATCGGGACGTAGTGAACTCCACGACACACATTCACCTTGACGAATCAAGGTGTTTAGAGATCATCTCGGTCAGAGGCCAAACAACGAGAATTCAGGAACTTGCAAAGAGACTTATGAAGACTCGCGGAGTAACTCAGCTCAAACTGTCCGCAGTGGATGTCTAACCTGGTCTCCCAAACGCCCCACGAGTACGGAAAAGCGACGGGAGAGAACTCTGAACAAAAGGTCCAGCGCCAAGCCGCGAACCCCTAGACCGAGGAAACACTTCCAAAGTGGGGACTGGCAGTCTTCGACTCGCCAGAGACCGTCATCGTTCCATCGCAGGTTTCTTTGGCCTGTTATGAGGCGAGTGAGTTGAATCGTCGTCGTTTCTTGAAACATACAGGCGTCACAGCGGCTGTTGTTGGGCCTCAGCGCTCAGCGCTCGGGCTAGACACTACCTGATGTACTATTGCATGTTGTCACCGAGAGAATCGGAACGACATGGCAGTACTAGACTTGCTTTCGTCGCCAGATCGTGAAGACCACGCTGCATATCACAACAAGAAGCGCAACCGTGGCGAGCATTGTAACCAAGTCTCGATCGTACAAGGGACTTGGTGAAGCGAGAGCCTGCGGATGGATGATTGTCACGCCCAGGATTACGAGGGCCGTGGTCTCAGTGTTTGTGTCGCTGTCGCCGTGTCCTCCGTCGGGCAATATGTGGGTAAAGATGCCTCCGCTTGTACTATTCTGCATCAACCAGATTCGATTCACCACATCCTGCTCGAAAGGTAGACGGATTCCAAGCTTGCCGGAAACATACAACAGTAGGCCGAGCTTGTAGGTAGCGTAGGCGTTGGGGGTTCCCTGCGCTTGGCCTTCACCATAAGGAATGCGATAGGCTTTGTCTCGCAGCCCTATACCATCCCACATATTGGCCGCCTCTGTGAAGTTGCCGGCTGCGTTGGCATTATCCCCTCGATTGTGGTTGGACAGGGCGACTAGCAGGTCGAGGTCCGCAAAGTCACGCCAATCGTCGAAGCTTTCCGTTGCATTTGCAATGTCATATCTTAGCAGGTAGGAGCTATTGTAGAGGGTTACGTGACTGACATCCCTTGGTGGCATCTCCAGTACCGCATCATCTCTCATGATGACATCGTAGCGGAGACTGAGTGGGAGACCGTCTTGGAAGACGGGTAGATTGTAAAATTTGGCGATTCTCACAAGCTCTAATCCTATCGTGGAAGCTAGACTCGAGTCGTAAGGCTCCAGTGCCTTGAAGGCCAGCAAATTATCTGAAGTCACCCAATAGACGTTCGGAGCCACCCTAGGCGCTTCGCGACACAATCGAACATCCGGATTGTAGGCTGTGCTACGCAGGTAGGCGACCGCTTTGTACAAGTTGTCAGACAAGGTCGGCTGAGCGTCAAGTTTCACTCCTGCACTCAGAATCAGAATCAGGACGAAAACAGGGGCAATCGATACCAAAAGAGATCTCAGCTGTGGATGCCCTACCATACCGTGGTCAATACGAAGCACTAAGGCATTACCAATCCATCGTCTTTCGTCTTTCGTCAGATGTTGGCTGGAACCTCTCGCGAACCGTTGATCTCAAACGAGGGCTCACAGTTGGGTTATGTTGGAAAGTGGGCGAGCGTCGTCGGTCCAGCGATGCCTCGCAATCATAGGGCTTTTTTCTTTTGGTAATCCCTAATTCTGCGTAGCCTTCGCAGCACGAAGAATCCTCCAATGGCCACAACCGGGATCATGAGGGTTACGGTTATCGGCAATGCGAAAGGTGGCGATGTCGCCAGCACGGCCACATCATCCACAGCTACCTCCTGTCCCGTCAACGTGACGGTTACTTTGTTGCCTTGGAAGCCAGTCAAGTCCCGGGTTATTGTGATCGACGGTTCCATTCTCAGCGCTGGCCTGATAATCCAGTAGGTCTCCTGATCCGCCGTTCCGCTAAAGATTGACCCATCACGGGTAATGCGGACCCCTACCCACGGCATGATATTCTCAGGATTCTGCCCTGGAAGTGTCACAGCCCAAGCTCTGATCGACAGGGATATTCCAATCGCATCTTCAGGCAGCGAGACTTCTTGAGACACCCAAGAATGCGCCGCTAGTTCGAGATGCGGGTTCCCGGAAGATCCTTCCTCAGAGATCTTCCCGCAACAGAAGAGGGGATCCTGCCTCCAGTATTCGAGGCCATGAGAGAAGCCTCCATTCTTGATCAAATCCGTCTGTTGCGCGAACAGTGGCTCTGGCGACGGTGGAGTGGCGGCTATGGTTATGTCATCCACAGCGACGCGGTTCCCGGCGACGATCAAGTAAGTCGTAGGATCGTGGAAATTCGTTATGTCGCGGGTTATCGTAGTGGGCTCTCGGTTCGGGTAATAGTACGATTCGTACCCGTCACGTTGAACATCGTACATTTGATCAAGTGTCAGGTTCTCTCTCGAATCCGTCTGTACGAGGGTCCGCACGTAACTGCCATTCCCTAGAGACCAGACTCTTAGAGACAGGGCTATCCTGCTCGCCTCTTCGCGAAGGCGGCTGAGTGTTTGGTCGACACCAGGCTCAAACCTTTCGTTCCCAAACTCGCCACCAGTGCCAGCGTACAGCTCCAGGTGTGGATTCCCTGGGGTACCCTGATCTGTAACCATCGCGCATGAATAATACCCGCCAGGTTCATTGGGGTTACTTGGTTCACACGTGTTACCTGGCCCTCCAGTCACAGTCCAACTGTCCAGGCCTTGGGAGAAATCACCATTCTCCACAAGATTCTCATGAGCGGCTGCAGTCATCGGAAAGGCTGCCCCGAGGACGCTAAGGACCAGGATGCCGCATATTACGAATAAAGAACAAAGAATAGTCCCCAAGGACGGACCTACTCCGGCATTTTGAGCACTGTTTGATTTAGACTTTGAGAAACACGCACCTCGGTGAAGATAAAGGGCAGGCCGGTTTGCGTGTCCTATCCATGCGCGCACAAACAACATGAGTCATCCGAAATAACATGCATATTGAAGGGCGAGCGATGGGACGGTAGATCCTCGAACGCTACATAGTAGGCCAATGTACATGCAGGGTAGGCCAATGCGCATGCAAGACGCTGTACAGCATTGGAAAGTCGCCTTCCCGAGGACAGCCCGAAGGTCCGCGGCGCCGACTTAAGCGCTTCGCCAGCCCACCCCGGAATGCGACAATGCTTATGGTATTGATTCCTGATCCACACCCCCCTATAGGGGGGGTACGCTCCGATCAATGTAGAATAGGCTACTAATCTGCTGGGTAGGAGCGCGACTCGTGTGGTCCAAGATCCGGGACGAAATGGTCAGCTCGTTCACTGAGGCCGTCGCGGAGGCGAACATGATCGCGAAACAGTCGCCAGAGTCAGCACCAGCAGATGAGGATGGCGTCGAGCTGGCGGTCGGGTCAGACCCGTCTCTTGCTATTGCCTCTTGCCGGTCACAACGGCTTTCCCAGGCTTTCTAAGGCGAACTGACCAGTGAATAGACTAAAAAATCTGCCAATGCCTAACCACTAGACTTTCACTTTCGCAATACGGGTTGGATCGCTATCTCGATTCTGAGAGACTGGGGCCCCTCAGCGCTTGACTGGTTGAACGGTCAAACATGATATCAGACCTAGACTAACCGCTTGTAGGAATAAGCCATGAGCGCTCTGAAAGCTGCACTAGAGCATGCTAAGAGGCACGTCGAGTACCCCACGTCGAAGAAAGCACTCGTAGAAGCATGCAACAACTTCGCGGACATTCCTGCCGAAGACAGACAATGGTTCGAGAAGAACCTACCGGAACGACGGTACAATGAACCAGTAGAAGTCTTCAAGGCACTGCTAGACAAGGTGTAGAAAGAGAACCCGGAAACCAAAACACTACCTGCAGTCAGATCACGTTTCGCAGAACTCGCGACATGCCTCACCCCTTTTCTTTCCATCTTCGCGAGCAGAAAGTTCCAATGAGGGTGGCGACCACTGACGCGACGCCTGTAATTGCTAGCGTCTCGACTGTGAACACTCCGCTGATGGCTTGCGTTGATGATTTGATCGCTGTCTCGGTTTCGTGAGAGCTCCTCGTCAGGACCGTTGTCGGCACGGAGCTCGCGCTGATCGAGACTGACACCGTGTAACTCGTGTCACGGAGCGTAAGTTCCGCGGAGGCTTGCGTCGTGTTTGATGCCCCCGCAGCGAACAGGTCATGCGCTGGCCAAGCCGTCACCTCGGACTGGGCCAACCAGAGTGAATTGTCTAACTCGGTGATGAAGTCACGTCCTGCTGGGTATTCGGGCCGAGAATTGAAAAGAGCGGCCCATGTCAGCCCATTATGTGTCTTAACGAGAAGGGCGCTTGTTCCAGGAAGAGAACCTGTGTGCCACCAGTTCGCGCCGTCCCAGGGGACAGGTCTTACGAACCATCCCATACCGTACCAGTATGACTCTCCAACCCAAAGAGGCGGCGCTGGGCGGGAGATCACAAGTTGTACCGTATCTCGTCTCAGGAAAGCCGGGGGTCTCTGTCCATCCACTGAAACCGCAAAGAGGGCGAGATCAATCGCAGAGGCCAACCAACCACCGTGGGAGTCCATCGCTTCAAGATAGAATCCGCCGTAAGGCCACAATACGATCTCACCGGTGAACACTGACTTGAACGGAGGGGTTCCTGAGAAATCATAGTACCGCACCTCATTGTCAGCACGGTCTTCGAGGGACGAGTGCCCGATCCTCATGTCGGTAATACCCATCGGCTCGAGGACTTGCCTCTTCACATACTCCTCGTAGCTCCGACCCGTAACCTGCTCAATGATACGTCCTAACACGCAGTATCCAAAATTCGAGTATGCGTACCTTGCCCCGGGGTCAAAGTCGAGCGGCTGTGTGAACATGTACCGAATTATTGTCTCGCAGCTCGCGGGAGCAGGAGCCCCCACCGCAGCGGCAGCCTCTCGCGGCATGAACATGGGGTCGAAGCTTCGGCTGCGATCCCATCCGCCTGAATGCTGGAGCAGCTGACGGATGGTCACCTTCCAGATACGAGGGTCCGGGCGCACATCATTCTTCGGCTTGAGACGGTCAAGGATGAGGAATGCTTTGGCATTTAGATCTAGACGACCCTCTTCCACCAACTTCAGGATGGCAACTGCGGTTATGGATTTTGATATACTCGCTATTCGAAAGAGCGAGTCCGGTTGGACGAGCCTATTGACATCCACATCAGCGAGGCCGTAGCCGTGCGCAAGAACGAGCCGCCCGTCTTTGGCAACTGCGAGCGCTCCTCCGGGAATACGAAACCTCGCCATTAGGTCGCTCACTACGCTGTCAAAGCTAGACATGGCTGGAACGGGGATTCCGGTAATGTCGATCCGCCGCTGCTCAGCGTTAGCCGTCGGGATGAGTTGGCAGATCAGAAGAGTTCCGATCAGTGCCGACAGAAGACCAGCTCGGAATCTCATTTAACTCCAAGCTGCATCAGGATCGCTGTCGGTTCATTTATCACTTTGCGGTTTCCAAGGCTCTGAGCCGAGCAGAGAGTCCGCGTCAGGTCTTCAACTGGCCCGATAGGCTAGCTCAAGGAATCGAAGCTAGCTGCCCATTTGAGCTCCGACATAAGAAAAGCAAACTCATATCTCGGAATCAGGCGCCCCGAGAACTGTAGCGGATGCGCGGGTCTTCGAAGCCAAACTGTGAAGCACACGCGCCTTGAAAGGCAAGTTTGTTTCTCAACACCATAACCCAGCTACGCTTTAGGGTCACATCGAGATGTTCAAGAATTCATTCTGATGCCGAACTCATCACTCACCCAACGCTTGACGTCATGTACGACCAAGTCCTCGTCACCAAGAATCATGCAGGACTGAGTCCATCTCATGGCTGAAGCGTTGCTGACGGAGGCTCGCGCCAAAGCGTTGAGCGCGCTGCTGGGGGCAGCGGATGCGAGATCGTTCAGGCTGAACCTGTTAAGACGTACCTGAACTTCGAATCGAGGTCAAAGCAAAATCTTGTATTAAGAGAGCTAGGGCTCCAGCATCGAGGTCAGGCGCTACGGGACAGCTCTTGAGGCATTTTGGTTGTCTCGCCTTCTCGATATGACGCGGACGCATCAATTCTTCGCTTCCTACGGTGGATAAGCGCCATAAGCGCTACTGTGAGTCCGAGTACTATTGCTTCAAGCGGAAATCCAGGAATGCTGAAAGCATCGAATCCGTCTTGGATCGTAAACGGGAACGCGATCACAGACTCCATCTGACTTGGTGAACTCATGTCAAGGTCGGGATCATAAGAGAACGTCACAGTTGCAGACGTGGACCCGATTTTAGCTGCTATGTATGCCGTGCCAGATTCGGGTGCCGAGACAACTGCCTCTTCTCCCGGTCTGAGAGGTGTCGGGCGCGATGGTGCTAGACACCTTGGCCGCGTGGTGTCGACTGTCACGTAAGCCGGGTCGAAATCGACGGAGAGAGATGTATCGCAGAGAGTCGGAAGATAGTAGATTATCGACGGCCCTTCATTTCGCATTCTTGCCTCGACACGGAACTCTTCTCCAACCCGAGGAGGACGCCTCGCAAGGTCTTCGCCGACAAGTATGTAGACTTCAACGAAACGTACTGCGCTTTCGCGGCCGTTAACAATGAAACTGCTAGTGGCCGTCTCATTCTGGTATGTGGCGATAATCTTGAACTGGCCTTTGTCGGTGGGAGTGAAGCGTGTTTCTATGGCACCGAAACCGCATGCACCGACATCCCAACGTTCCTGATACACTGTGAACCCGCCCAATATATTGGCGGCCTCTTCATCAAGCCTGACGACAATGACCTCCAAAGGTACGATGATCTGGATGCATACCTCGCCGATGACAGGCTTTACTAGACGAATGCTGACTGCTTCCCCCACGCTGTACGCATATCTGTCTGTATGGACCTCCAGCGGCTCCTCACCGATGTTCTCAGTGAAGCTCCTACCATCTGGCGTTATGCATTGACGAGGATGCGACTCCAAGATGTGGTAGCCGGCCTTTGCGCATTCCTCGAAACTGTTCACGTATCTTGGTGTCGACGGACTAGTCGATGCGACGAGGAAAGGAACTCCGAACGCCAGTGAGGTTGCAAGCAGAAAGCCGATGAAGAAAGCTTTGTCCTTGGGCATCCCTCATTCCGACTTCGCTTCGCCTATCATATGGAATCCAAGTGCCCCGAGTATCACAGCAGGGAATAGCTGAGGGGTCAACGCCGCCATCTGTTCCCACGGCGGAGGACAATAATAGTACGAGGGATCTGGCATAGGCTGGTCCGCGGTCACACCATAGACGCAGCCTGACCAGATCAGTGCCATCGCTACACTCCACAGGTAATTAAGGAGGAAGAACCCTGCCACTGCTACGAGTCCGATCCCAACCCATCGAAGGACATCTCGTTTCCCACGTTCATACAAATCTTCCATGGCTCGCTCGAAGAGATCAGTACTACGCGTGGGGTTAAGCCTACTTTTTGGAACGTACTGTTCGAAGACATTGAACACTCAAACTCGTACTCGATTCGCGAAACAGGCCGGCATTTCCCCGGCTTGAAGGTGATGGAATCCTTCAGGGTTCCTCTGCGACGGATTCAGCTCCAGAGGACAGTATAGGAATAGTAGCCCTCATGACCGCGTTCGTTGACGGACAGCTGATCGCCTGTCGCGCGAAAACTTGGTCCTCTGGCCGAGCTCACTGTTCTGAGCGAGGAACGAGTGCACGAAAGAGCACACTTTGCGATTTGAACTCTTGCGCAGTACGAGCCCCTTTGCGGTTCATACGCGGCCCTCTTGGTGGGGCTTGGACCCGCAACGCCTACGGCGCTCAGGTGCGGTCGCTCTCATCTTCCCATGCCCATCAGCCCCAATGCAGGTCAAGCGCTTGTGAGGCGATGCTTATGGCGCCGTAGTGCTGACGCCACAGCCATGACGACGGTTCAGGTTGGGGAGGACACGCGTCGTCTGCTCGAGAGTTGAAGAAGCAGATGGGGATACGAGGCTGACAGAGAGTTCTTAGAACTCTCAAGCAAGCAGTTTTCGAGCTGAGAAGGAACTGAAAACGAACTGCAAATGAGCAGTAGTTGGGCTCAAAATCAGCTGGAAGGGGCGGCCTAGGATGAAGTGAGTAGAGAGCGCTGTAGTGAAGGTTCAACATCAGTCTGGCGTGTCTGGCTCAGGCACCGAGAGATATTAGGAAGAGTCGTTGGCGGCTAGCAAAGAGGGCAGATGGCAGGTTGCGTTGTGCGGAGCTTGAGGTTGCCAGTCAGGGCAAAAGCGTGAATCCGCACTGGAGAACCTTAGCGAGGCTATCGTGCTCTACTTGGAGGATGAAGACGCCAAGGTTCCCGAAGTCAACTGCCGACCGGTAGGTTCGGCTCCGTTAGAACTGCTGTTCCTTTGTCACCGAAGAACGCGAAGGGACAGGCGGTCTGCCAGAATCAGGTTCTCGATGCCAGCTTCTGCTCAAGTTCTTTGACTTTGGCTTCAAGAATGGCTATTTTCGCTACCGAGGTGATCTCAGCCTTCAGGGCCTCAACCTTCGTATCGACCGCCTCGATCTTCTTGTCCAAGGCGCTTATCTGCAGGCCCATTGCGCTTATCTGCGTCCCCATTGCGCTTATCTGCGTCCCCATTGCGCTTATCTGCGTCCTCATTGCGTCCAGTTTCTTGTCAACCACTATGAGTTCATCCTTGACGATCTCCCTGATTTCAGGAGCAACGAGCCGCTTGACCGCACTCGAGAACCACCCTGGAATCTTCTCTGCCAACATTCGTCACCGTAGCCGGCATTAGAGCAACATTTCCATGACAGCAGTGCGTACCATCACGCCACATAGAAGATGCACCTTCGCTTGTCAGGGAAGTCGCATGATGCTGAAGAGGCGACGGGGCAAAGAGATACTGATCGTCATCGTGCCCATTCATCATGAACTTCCAAGGGAACCCTGATGTCCGTCCTTGGATTCACTGCGGGAACCAATTCGCCGGTTGATTATTGGCATTAGAAAGTCACTCAAACAACCGTTTTTCCTCTCACATTTTGAAGATTTCTACAACCGGTTGAGTTCCTGCAGGAAAGAAACTGGGAAGGCGCACTGAAATGGTAGCGTGCAGATTGGACATTTGCGTTCGAACCTTCTTCACTGGATCGGGAGCCCTTGAATTGAGTAACTCGGGCCGGAAGGGACCCACGCTAGGCACACGCCGAGCTGTTTCAACCTTGGCGAGGCGTTTGCCTTCTCTCACTATCTCCCTTTTGGGTGGCTTGTTCTGGACATCGCGAAGAGATGTCGGACTTGTGAGATCAGGGTCGCGAAGGTAGCCGAGCTCTGCCCACTGGGGCACGCCAGCCGCCTACCCCCACAACTAGGACACTTGCGAGGAATACCACGTAGAGCCACGCTTGAAATGCCGTCCAGTCGACATTAGTCCAGTACCGAAGCAAGGTGAGCACCTCAAGTAGTCCAAAGAGAGTGTAGCTTATCATGGCTACTCGGAGTCTTGCGAAATCGTTTTCATAGACAGCCTCCCCCGCCCCGACTCCCAATCCAATCAGCCATGCGGCAACCGCCCTTGCCGTGAGCGCGGTAAGCTTCCAGGGCCACACCACGCTTGCGATTTGAGGAGCCAGAAATAACGGAATGCCAACTCCGAGCAGCATGACAGAATGAATCCCCAGCAGCCCACGCAGCCAGGGAGGCAGATTTCTAACACGCGTTTCGTCTTCCCCAGGGAACGAGAGCTGACGATAAAGAAGTACAAGCATGAGTGGCGGGACGAGCGCGTAGATGGCAAGCCAGAACCATGCGGCGAAGCGAGCGATCGGCTCCTGGCTGTTGAAGTGGAATCGGTCGATGTGAACCAGAGTCGCCACCAGGGTCATGATGGTGAAGACCAAGATCGTCGGTATCGCGATTCGAGCTCGGGACCACGATTTTTGACGCGAAGCCAAGATCTCTAAAGAGAAGCTGGCCCAGTACGCGGCGCCCAAGAAGGCCGCAGTTATGGGCGGTTGAATTGTCCATGCAAAGTAATGTTCGGTTTGCTCGGTCAGGACGAATAGTTGGAATCCAGCCAGGAATACCAATCCGCCGGCAAGAAGTAGAACTCGGCGCATACCGGCCGTCAACGCTCGACGCATTTCGAGTGAAGAAGACAAACCTTTCGATCTTCCGCCTAGACAGAGACGTGGCGGAGGGTTATCCCTCTTCGCGTTTTAATCTGAAAGAGAGCAGGATCGCTTCTTGATATTGATGCAAAGATATCTCGCTTTTTCTTTCGCCGTCCCGAGGACCGCTTTGGCGTAAGTGCATCGTCGCAAGGCAGTTATCCGGAGCGATCTGACAGGTGCGCTCAGACGCTAGCTCTCCACATTCTCCCAACGCCCTCCACCCTGACGGGGCGCATTCTCAGCTGGCGAAAGACAGAAGATCACTTGAAGCAAAGCACCAGATTGCTAACGCAAGTCGTTGGCCTCCCTTGTTTTGTCCCCACCGATCGTAAGCTTGCACATGTACCCGAAAGCATCGAGAGCAGATGTCTGTGAGGTTGGCCAACAACAAGTATTGTTGGTAGCCCGGGGGAGAAACGGACATTTTTGTTCGTATCTCTCGGCGTCGTAAGACGCGGATAGGTGGAGTATCCGAGTAGGGTCACTCAGATGTTGTGCCATGTTTTCCCTAGGATACGCCACCGATGCAAAGCCTAAAATCGTGAGCGAACCCGATTGTATGATGCTTCTTGAGTCTGGCTACTCGCTAGGTCTGAAACTGGAGGATGGGAACGGTGAAGATTGACTCGGAAAAGATCTGGATGATGCCGCTGATTCTGGGGCCGGTTGCGCCGGAGCGGGAGAAACGAGTGGGAAGCGTCTACGGAGAGGTCGAGTGGATAGGTTTGCAGTATCGCACTGATTCTGATGCTATCCGCGCGGTCTTGCCAGAGTGCTACCGACCGGCTGAGAAGCCTATGGTGGCAGTGGTCTTCTGCTATAACGATGGCGTCGATTTCCTAGCTGGCCGTGGGTACCGGATAGCGCAGGTAAGTGTTGGTGCGCGGTTCGATGGTGAACAGGATCATGTGGAGGGCGATTATGCCCTAGTGATGTACGAAGACGAAGGTATCGCCATTATCACAGGTCGTGAATGGCATGGCGTACATAAGGCCTTTGCCGATATCTCCCCCATCAAGACCTTGCGCAGCGGGCATTTACGGTGTGAGGCATCACTGTGGGGCCACAGGCTCTTCGGCATTGACTTGGCGCCGCTCAAAGAGCAGAATCTCATAGTCCGGTCAGTTGCGGCGAAGGAGTTTAACAAGCGCCCCATGCTGGGGTACAAGTACATTCCCTGCATGGATGGCCCTCCCGATGCCGCCTATCCCAACATGATGCCGAATGAAGTAAAGGTGAAACAGTTCTGGCTGGGCAAGTCCGGGGAAGTCTTCTATGGCGACCCCAAGGAGGAGGACATAGGATTCACGGTGCGAGTTCTCGATGCTTTGAAGACGCTGCCTGTCCGTGAGGTGACTCAGGCGTTTCGACTGTGTGGTTCGGCGTTTCTGAGGAGTGACCTTTCGCGGCGCCTACGATAGTCTGACCGCCATTCGATGAAGGGAGATAGGACATGAGAATTGACGAGATTCGATGTGTGCTCATTGTTGGTGCAGGTACCATGGGGCAACAGATCGGTCTGCAATGCGCTACACACGGCTATGCAGTGATGCTCTACGATATCTCACCCAAAACACTGGATGCCGCAATGATCCAAACGAAAGCATATGCGGCTAGGTTTGTGAGTGAGCGACGCCTGACCCGAGCAGAGGCAGACGCCACTCTGTCTAGGATTACTTCGACCACCAAGCCTGAGGAGGCGGCGGACAAAGCAGATTTGCTCAGCGAATGCGTGCCCGAAGATCCAAAACTCAAACGCAAAGTCTTTGCACAGTTCAACAGACTCTGTCCACCCCATACGATCTTCACCACGAACACTTCTTCGCTGCTACCATCGATGTTTGCCAAGGCCACAGGCAGACCAACTCAATTCGCCGCACTCCACTTCAACAAGGATGTCTGGCTGTCCAACGTGGCAGATATCATGCCTCACCCTGGCACGTCCGAAGAAACTATAGCATTGCTGATCGAGTTTGCGAAGCGGATCGGACAGACTCCAATCCTGCTCAAGAAAGAAAAGTCCGGCTACATAGTAAATAGCATGTTGCAGGCTGGGATTCGAGAGGCGTTGACCGTCGTGGTGAACGGCTTTGCCTCGGTAGAGGACGTTGACCGCGCTTATATGGGGATAATGAGGTCTCCAATTGGCCCATTTGGCATATTGGATTTTGACGGCCTAGACACCGCTTGGCGTATCTCAGACTTTTGGGCTAAGAAGTATTTCTTCCTTCGTCAACTTCGGAGGAACGCCAACTTCCTCAAGGAGTATGTTGACAAGGGTAGACTTGGCGTTAAGAGTGGACAGGGCTTTTACACTTACCCTGACCCGGCTTTCCGCCAACCCGGATTCGTACAAGGCAGTGGCCGCAAAAGCTAACCCGCTACCGAAGTCGGGCATTCATCAGGATTCCCCTCCACGGAGCCTCATTTTCCGGGGCTGGGGTTCCGCCGTCGAAGCCAGAACTCTAGAGGATCCTCCGGAACTTTGGCGACGCGCCGGACGAGACGCTGAGGAATGTTGTTTGTCTTGTCTCTCTCGTGAGTAACGATGTCTGAGTAGTTTTTGGTAGCCCGGGGGAGACACGGACAGATTTGTTCGTATCTTTAGACAGAACCTTTCAACGCGAGCATCCAAGCCCGGTACGATCCGTGGGGAATGCTCTAGTTACAGAAGTCAGCGGCTTCAGCTGCTTGCTTCGATCTCAGGGAAAGCCATTAACGAGGGCTCACATATTGGTATGAGAGGGGGCGGCGAACATAGATGAGAAGACGCGCTCTTGAGTTTTCGTCAGTGGTGAGCAAAGAGGGCAAATTGTACGTTGCGCATTGTCCGGAGCTTGAGGTTACCAGTCAGGGGAAAAGCGTCGAATCGGCATTAGACAATCTCAGGGAGGCTATCGAGCTCTACCTTGAGGATGAGGACGCGAAGGTTCCTCAAGCCAACTATCGACCGATGGTGACCCTCGTCAAAGTTGTCCGCCCTTGAGTAAGCTTCCAGTCATTTCTGGCCGGGAAATGATTAGAGTTCTGAGCAAGATCGGATTCGTCGTCGTTGGTCGAAAAGGAAGTCATACGAGGCTCAAGAGGCGACGAGACAAAGAGATATTGATCGCTATAGTCCCGATGCATCGTGAACTTGCTAGGGGAACGCTCAGGTCTATCCTGAGACAGGCGAACCTGACGGTCTCGGCGGTTACGCCGCATATTGGACTGTTCGAAAAGTTACAAGTTGTAAGAATCGTGGAGTAGAATCCGGAGCTGGTTCCACTATGCCTGAACGGCCACGCCTTGTAACAGAGCGAGCGGTTGCAAGATGTCGCCGCAGAAACCCCAACTCTTTGAACAGTTCGACGTCGGCCTGAATCAGCCGAACGGCGCCGGCGTAACCATGATTCCGGTATCTTGCGCCGAATCTTGTGCCGGACCTTTGGGTATAACGCTGGTTCCTGCTGCTTACAGAGCGAGATCAGCAAGCATGATCGCCCTCTGTCTTGTCTCGGGGGATTTCAGTCGCGTCGCCAGAGTTGTATCTGCCGTGACCATCTGTGAGTGATAGTGGACAGCAAACGCAACATAGACGGCATCGTAGATCGATATGGGATTCTCAAGGGAGAGCGTGAAGGTTGTTGCCCACTCACTGTCACTCGGCTCGCGGGTGATCTGGAGGCCTTCGAGCGATTCGATCACTCCGCGGAGTTGTCTTGGCGTGAATCTGGCTACTGGGTGAAATCTTAGGGCCGACGCGACCTCATACTTCAGCAAAGAGGGCGCGTCGAGGTCGATTCTTCCCTGTTGGAAGAGCTCTCTCAACCGTCGAGCTGGACGGCTGTCCTTCTCTTCGATGAACCACTTTACCGCGACGGAGGCGTCGGGGACATACCGCGGGATCTCACTTCTCTCCAATATCGAATGGTCTCCGCGCTGTTGAAATCGATGTATCCATACCTTGACGCCATTTCCCGGTAGATTGCATCGGCTCGGATGCCGGCTTCACGCACTCGTTCCCAGTCCCTAGCCGTGGCACGCCGTTCCAGTTCAATCCGTGCTTGGATGGCGTCTCTCAGAAGCGAGGACCAGTTGACCGACTTCACCTTACGCATCTCTCTCTTCAATCGGTCAGGAACACGGACCGTGATCACAGCCAACAGGGGTAAACTCCGAATGTATATACACCGTATAGTCGAGACACAAATAAACCTTCCCGACGGCCAAGCGCTCGTATCCATCGCGTCAGTTATGCGAATCTTAAACATGTTGTCGTCGTAGCTGACTGATGCAGTGTCAGGGGCAAGTTTGAAGAGCGACCGTTCTCGAGCAATGTCAATTTCTCAAATCAAGCACGTCGGCAGCGTCTGAGTACCCTACCGAGTCCGATGAGAGCGCCTATGAATCCTGAACACTCTCCTATCTTCATGCTGTCGAACGTCTTCTGGAGCGGGTCTACTTGACGGCCTACATCCTCCCCCGTCTTTCGCTGAATAGGATTCCCGGACTCATCCGAGCCTTGTGTAGACATCCCCTGAGACCCACCTGAGCCCTATGCAGTTGATCTCTGGTTGCTTTCATTTCATCTTCAGATGATGTTGACCAATTCGCCTGGGAGACAAAGTCCATAATCTTCCTACCCCTATACGCTCAGCGGCAACTGAACGACAGCTTACGACGTTGCAGCTGAACGACACTGACGCTGTTTAATGGGAGAGATTCAAAACCGGAGCTATTATCTAGGACCGTTGGTAGCCCGGGGGAGACCCAAACAGATTTGTTTGTATCTCTACTGAGAACGTGTGAAAGTGGGGGCTATCCAAGCCTTGTCCGACAGGCCGGGAATGCGCTGGCACCATGGAACGCTACTTTGGCGAAGAATCCCCTAACACGCATGTAACGTGTGGTGTTGCTGGTCCTTGCTGCTGCTTTAGGATCGAGGCGCTCCCTTAAGGTTCGATACCCCGATAGGCGGGGTAACAGCAGACCGCGGCTCCGTCTTTTCCACATACACGCATAAGCACTCGGGGAGTCAGATTGACTTCGCAAGTGTGACAGGCCGCAATGACATAGATGGCTAAGCCCCTCATGGCAGTTCAGAAACCCATTCTTTGTCTTGCAGATATCCACCTGTTCTCCCGATGGCCGCATGCTTTATTGCGACCGGACTTCGAAAGTTCAGGTCATGAAGAAGGCCAATGCTAAACTTGAGAAATCACCTTCTCAACTAATCAGCGAGAGAATCGCAGAGCTAGGTGACTGGCGCGGGGAGACCCTTTCCCGTGTACGGAAGCTGATCAAGGAGGCGGACCCGGAAATCACGGAAGAATGGAAATGGGTCAAACCGTCGAATCCGGGGACTCCGGTCTGGTCCCACAACGGGGGAGTCTGCACGGGCGAATCTTACAAGAACGCTGTGAAGCTCACGTTCTTCAAAGGCGCCTCCCTTAAGGATCCCGCGGGTCTCTTCACGCAACCAGGCACTGTCCGCCGCGCCATCGACATCCGTGAGGGGGACAAAATCGACGAATCGGCGTTCAAAGACCTTATCCGCGCTGCCGTCAAACTCAACCTTTCCAAGGGGAACTGATGGTAGGAGAGAGAGACATGCTTGAGGGAAACGCTGGAGTCCTGCTCAGACTGAGATGAAGTCAAGATGAGCATTGGCCTGTTCTCTGTTCCAAGCGTCGTGGATATCTACGATGTCAAGGAGAGTTGGTGTCAATACTACGTGGATCCCAAAATCGCACAGCAGAACGTCCATCCTAAGTGGAGAGTTAAAGGCCATGACAACGGCAAGGCCGTGTTACAGCTCGCAGTTCAGAACTGTGGGAAGGTGGTTGTTGAGCACATTTTGGACGTTGGTCCAGTTGGTTTCTCCCATATCTGGATTGAGGTGGAGGGACCTCCTGAGGTTGTTACTCCGTTGCCCGGGACTAGACGGTCCCTTCCTACATGGTATTGGTACATTATGCCTCACCAACTCGATAATCGCTTGGCCAGTGCCTTGCTGAAACTTGGGGGTGTCCCCGCCAGAACTGTCAAGAAAGTGTCGCTGGGCGGTGAACCTGGAGGTACGCGACTAGGTGAGGTGATCGAGGCTGACGGGCCTGACGTGAGATACAATTGGACGGAGACGAGTCGGCTCTATCCTGAGCCAGACATCGTGACTGGTAGTCATCGGTTCTGCAGGAAAGTGGGCAGGCGCGAATGGGCGGCACATGTCAAGTGCTTCACGCATTTCCTGGGAGAAGCCCAGATCAGCCTCAGCGCTACACCCAATTCAGTAGTCGGGAAGCTGGGTTTCGGGACACAGCTTACTGGAACCTCCAACCCAGTATGGGTCAAACATTGTCATGTGAAGTATCGGGTAGGCTACTTTTAGTGAAGTAAGGCTGCGTCTTTTTTTGGACTGTCGATTACTAGGCTACCCAAAGTGCAAGTCCATCTCATAGGGCTTGAATGGATTCCGTTTCCGAGCGTTCTGATTCCCAAGTTTGCCACCACCCTTCCGCTCATTTGGCTTTCGTTTTTTGGCCACGTATGACATCTCCGCCAACAATTCCGTTTGAAATGACATGCAAAGTCTCAAGTCTCGAACGAGTCATACTACCTACTCGCTTTCTGAGATTGATGGCGCACAGTGATGGCGTTAATGGATTCGAGCTTTGTCAGTCGATGCTCGATATTCATGTGTATGGTTGGGCATTCGACCTTTGTCATGTGGGGCGAGGGTCTTCGATCGGATCAAGAATGCTACTGGGTCCGCTTGGACTCTGCGGGGGCTTCTCAATAGGAGCTGTTGAAAGGCCGCAGCTCTCGGATGCATACGCTATCCATCCATGACTGGTAGCACACGTATGCGTGGCTAAGACACATAACGAGAATTGTTGGTAGCCCCGGGAAGATTGGCGCGACTACCGTTGGTTGCTCGGATTGGCTCCATGGAAACAGCCTGTTTATCGATGTGCGAGCATTTCTCGTCGGACAGCGCGTTCATGAGGCTCGTGTCCGTGTCTTCTTGATTAGCTGGGACGGCTCGGCTCTTGGAACATCGAGCTTGTCGAAATGCTTATCGTAGCTTACGATGGCTTCTACTCCTAATCTCTTTGCAACGTAGTATTGCAAAGCGTCGTCAAAATCGACGGACTTTCTCTTGGTCAGCATCGCAGCAGATATTTCATCGGCAAGCCCAGTCTGAAAGACGGTGAGTGCGAGGGAGTTCTCTAGATTCCTGAGGAATGCTAGCAGCGGCTCTCCCGAGCCGAGCGCGGCTTCCACTGCATGCACGCTGAAGTGAGTGACAACACCTTCAGTCCTGCCCTTCGAGACGGCGTCTAGGAGAGCTTCACAGTCGGCCGCCCTGCTTTGTCCCATCATCAATTCAAGGAAAATGTTCGTATCGAGCAAAATCAATCTTGATCCAACCAAAGCCTGTGCTGCAACTGGACAGAGGAAATTCCCTTTGCGACCTTCAACTTGCCCCTCAGGGATCTCCAATCTACTTGCCCCGTCATAGAGAATTTGGTAATTACGTCCTCGAGGGCTTTCTTGATCGTCCCTTTCTTGTAGCCATACGTTTCCATGGCCTTCTTCCTGAATCTCCTAGCAAGAGCATCGTCCACCTCGACCTTGATGGTTTCGGTCATATGTCCGTATCCCCCAAATGTTCATTAGGTGTCGAAACTAAAAAGAGTTGAGGAATGGGGATGCCTTCGATCATAGCGGATCGAGCATGATTCCGGTGCCGGTAGGGTTCGATAGCGACAAGATGAGTGGGATTCATTCTACTGCATAAACTGGCTAACCCTGACGGTTTCAGGGGCGTTGCTGAGCATCTTGTTCAAGCGAGCTGGGCGATGTCGAGAAGTGCCTGCGTCTTCAGACCTGCGGAAACTCTGGACTCCGGCAGGAAGAGTCTCTATAGAGTTGGCGGAGCGGCTGCCCTGATATTACTGGTGTTATGCACAGTCCAGTCCACATCGTCGTATGGACGTAGCGAGTGTCTCAGTAAGGTCCGCTTGGAACAGTGAGCGCTGACCTAAAGGTTCGAACGCCCTTTCGGTGTCTCCCGACGGGCGCCCGGGCACAAGTCGACCAGCTGTAATGGTCGGGGGCGTCACTTTCACCTAACCCGGGCGAAAAGCCCCCATATTTTCCACTGTCGAATCCCCAAGGACGAGATACTGCCTAATGGATCAAGTGTCCGATCTCACTGCCCCGAAGACTTGGAAAGACGTGCAAAGCTGGAAACATACATAGGGAGTATCCATGATGAGGAGATTACCATGAAAAGCACAGGAAAGGCTGCTCCAGCAAGGGATGTAGACGACTATCTCGCAGCGCTCCCAGAAAACTCGCGAGCCACTCTCAAGAGACTTCGCAGCACGATCAAGGTCGTCGCACCGAAGGCCGTCGAGAAGATCAGTTACCGGATGCCCATGTACAACTACCTCGGAATGCTGGTGGGTTTTGCAGCTTTCAAAAACCACTGCAGCATATTCATAGGTCCATCAGTCATAGAAGCACACAAAGATCTGCTCAAGCGCTATGACACCTCCAAGGGAACAATCCGTTTTCCGATCGGCAAACCGTTGCCTGTCGCGCTCGTTAAGAAGCTTATCAAGGCGCGGATCAAAGAGAACGAGGCAAGGTTCAGGAAACGCAGGAGACTTTCTCAGAGGCGAAGATCAAGCCGCCTTCGACGAGCTCCCCACTCAGTGTACGGTCTACGCGACTAAGCCGCCCACACACGAGATGCGTTGACAGGAAATGAGACGAGCAAAGAGGACAGCTGAGCCTCATCGCGCTATAGCGGGCGCAACGGATGACAAGCGAGCGCAATTCGCAGCACGTGGGGATCCACTCGACCGAAAAACGGTAAACTGGTGCGCGAACTCCGCCTCCATAAAAGGACATTAGTGTCGTTGCCATTTTGGCCGGAAAGTTGCTGAGTCGCGTTGAAAGTTCGAAAGACTGCCAGCGAAATCATCGTTGAAGCAACTTGAACAACCTCAGGGATACTATTTGGTAGCCCGGGGGAGACGGGGACAAGTATTGTTTGAATCTCCAGGCATGGACTGGGCTTGCTTGGGCAATTTCCTTGGTCTCTCTTGCACTTGTATGCTCCAGTTCGCCTATGAATGGTATTGATTCTGTCGTGTAGGACCCGGCGGCGGCAGGCGCCTCTTTACAGAAGGCTCAGCGCCGTCGTACCAATCATCCGTTCTCACATGCCACCAGAAGATACAGGCATCGACAGCCTCAGAAGCCCACCCATTTCGTCGGGAGTCGGGGATGGCGGATGAAAGTAGTGTCTGGTTCCGATGGAGGCGATGAGCTCACATGCAAGTGGCCTCCCTCTAATCCTTTAATTGCAGCGTCACCTCATTGGTGCGTCGGTAAGCCTTGGCGGAAGCGAAGCTTGCTGAACTGGAACGGAAAGTCGACGTGATCATGAGAGGCCTGAACCTGCTCCTTTTCGGCGAAGGAGAAGTCGTACCAGAGAATGAAATCAGAGACCTAAAGGGGCGACTTGACGATTACGTCGCATCGCGGAGTTCCGAGTTCGTGAGCCTTGACGAACTCCCATAAAGCAACGTTCAACGTGCTAATCCATAAGAAGGCATCAAAGGAGATCAACGCGCTCCCGATCAACGAAAGGAACCGGATCCTTGACTCGAGAGAAATGGCCACAGACCCATTCAGCGGCGATGTGAAGCCCATCAAGGGTGTTAGAAGCCTACTCAGAAGGAGAGTTGGCGACTACAGAGTATCATTCACTGTGAACTTTGAGAAGAGCGAAGTCGTGGTCCTTAAGGTAGGAAGAAGAGAATCATTCTACTGACTCCCCGCCCAGCCTTGTGGACGCTGGGGCACGAGCCAAGAGAATTTTCGCCATCACCTTGTCTCGGGGGAAACGACTACGTGAGGAAGCTCTGAGAGTGCAGGACTTGTGGTAAGCTCTGTGGCTATCCTTAGGCTGGATGAATACGCTATTCATCCATGACTGCTAATAGACGCATACACGGCCAAGAGATATAACCAAAGTTGTTGGTAGCCCGGGGAGAGAAATGGATATTTTTCTTCATATCTCTGGCGCCGGGGATCGCCTAGCCAACTATGGCGGGAGCAGCTGAGAAACGGTCAAGGTGAAGGGCTAATTCCTATTCTCAACGACGAAACGCAGTTGGGCTCGATTGACTAGGAATCCGCTCTTGCTCAATCTCGTCGTGGCTCTCCTACTAGGCGCAGCACTTGCCCTTTCATCATGGGTTGTCGTGAACGAGCTCGCCTGTCTGGACGTGAACTCTTGTCCCTTTGCCACCTTGCAGAGAGGTCCCCTTGCCGTGGATGAGCGAGCAAGGTGTCTCCCGCACACCCGCACATTTCCATTTGCTCAAGGCGTTGCCACCTCAGTAGACTATGGCGGCCTGGCGTCTGACATGGCAGTGTGGTCTTGGTTATCCTTTGCAGCGCTTCTCTTAGCCTAGAAACGGAAACGTGGCACGGTTGAAGGTCCGACTTCTTGTCCTGCTTTCGCCAACGAGCGAGCAGGGACTGCGGGTGTTCCAGAGGGGCGACAGGCTTCTACGTGAGAGCGTGTACCTCATCGTTTAGAGTTGAGACGAGCCTCAGCCTCGGATGGCGAAGCGACATGGGTGAGCGGAGATGAGTATTCGATGGGGGGAGATCTGGCCTTCTAGGGGTTGCTTACTTTCGGATAGGAAGACCTTGCGCAGTTCTTCTTTGGTGGGCCCGAAGGGTTTCGAACCGCATCTACACGGGACACTTGGAAGTGCTTTGCAGAACGTCAAGCAAATGGTATGCGTTCTTATATGCAAGAGGAGACGTTGTTGTCATGTTGGTGTATTTGTGGCTGCTCTGCGATTCACAGTGATCTTAGAACCGGCCGAAGAAGGAGGCTTCATCGCGAAATGTGTTGAGCTTCCTGTTGCCAGTCAAGGCGAGACAAGGGATGAAGCTCTAGGTAACGCAAAGGAAGCGATTGAAGGCTACCTAGAGGTGAAGGCAGAACAACTCAAGCAGCGAACCAGAGGAGAAAAGGTCGTAGTGGTTGTCGAAGCTCCCTCTCCTCTCCTGGCGTGAAGTTGTCAAAGCCCTAGGCAAAGTCGGCTTCAAGATCGACAGGCAGAAAGGGAGCCATATGATCCTGGTTAGAGACGAGCGCATCGTGCCTGTGCCGAGACACGCCGAGATCAAGCGAGGACTCCTGATGGAGATCATCACAGAGGCCGGCCTCACGAAAGAGGAATTCCTGCGACTTCTCTAGGCACGGTTGACGTGAGCGGCACGTGTAACTCTTGCGAACTGGCGATGGGAGAAATCAAGGCGTGTTAGCTCGTCTCCAGCGGCCTGGCTGATCAAAAACCCATGAGGAATACGCCTGTATCGAGGGCGCGCAAGAACACGAAGAAGGAGTTAGCGCGGGACGAAGAAGCAAAGTGGTAGCTCGGGGGTATCGTTCCCAGATTGTACCGCTCATCCTTTTTCTTCGTAGTGCGCGTGGTAGAAGGTTCGAAACCGTACTCTGTCTTCCTCATGGCGCGTCTTGTGTTCATCTGCAAAGTGGTGGGCATCTGAATGGGATTCTTCGCGGACCCGCTGGGGCTTGCAACTCTAAAGGTTCCTGAGCTTCCATTAGTTCCAGCGGGAACGGTGACCGAGAAGGTTCGCGGTGCATGATCGTGAGCTGCTGCTGCAAAGGTGCCGGGCGCATGATTGTGCGCTTCCCCAGGCCCCGTCATTTTTTGGCCTGACGCTGCTCCCTGAAGCGCATTCTTGCCGACCGAGATGATACATTGAGTAGGGATGATTGATTCAACAGCGGCAACAAGCTGATCCGTTCCAGACTTATTCGCTACTGCAACAACGATAGGCGCTCCACCGTATGCTCGCGGAAAAGTCATGGCGACTTTGCCATTCCGACCCGTTATGGCTTGATCAGCCTGAACATCCTTGCGCAGGTCGGCGGTCAAGAGATATAAACAGAATTGTTGGTAGCCCGGGGGAGATTCGAATTCGGGCTTAGGTCTCCCGTCGGCAGGTGTCTTCTCCTTCGAGCGGGATCCAGAGCCGTCTAGTGGCCTCGCTGGTCTGGCGCCATTGCTATGCTTGACCGCTACACTCGGCGGAGTTTGCCTCCTCCACCGGGCTTTCCCGGGCTGGAGCCCTCTACGTTCGAATCGACTAATAACCTTAGACAGGAGGCCCTTTGCGCGCGACGAAACCAATGGAAAAACCCTTTCGCGCTGCATCGAATGTTCTGTTCGAGATTTTGCCCTAGCCGCGACTCCAGGAATGGTTCCGGGCACCTCTGTCCACATCACCAGGCTACGACAGTGGAGGGCGTCAGTGTCCGTAGAAACCCCGGCCTTTCAGCGTTCGTGATCGTTCTGCTTAGCGCACTTCCGCCAGGCGGATGGGCTACAGAAACAGAAACGAATCATGCGGCGTGATCTTTCTGCATGTTGAATGTATGCGTCGAGAATAGCCCCTTTGTCCAGCATCCGGGCATTTTTTCGTTGATACTAAACCTTAAAAGTAAAACCCACCCGTACTGATTCGTCGAGCCACAAATTCGTAGATGAGGCTTCATCCGGGAGAAATCCGAACTCAAGATGGCAAAATCCTCCAAGGTTCATAGGCCCTTCTTGCCGGACAAATTCTTCGTCACAAGTGGAGTGGCGACCAGCTCGGTCTCTCCTCTCAACGCTTTCGACGCCGCCCTAGCAAGGGCGAAGATCGCCCAATGCAATTTGGTGAACGTCTCCTCGATTCTCCCTGCAAATGCCACCATGGTTGAGAACGAGACGATCCCCGCAGGGACGATCACGTTCGCCGTTATGGCGAGGATGGATGGAGACCCGGGAGAAACGATCGGAGCAGGTGTCGCTTGGGTTTGGGGAGCCACTCCAGCCGGTGATCGATACGGGATGGTTGCAGAGGCTCACGGGTACAAAGACAAAGAGGCGATCGACAAGGAGCTGAAGTGGAAGCTGCAGGAGATGGCGAAGATCAGAGAACTCAACATCGAGAGTATTCAGACAAGATCAGAGTTCATTGAAGTCCCAAAGGGCAAATACGGCAGCGCAGTCGTCGCGCTCGTCTACTGCCCCTGGAGCCACGAGGCTGCTTGAAGGCATCCCTATATAGACTCTAAAGTTCTGCTCAGTGTCTCTAG
>Ga0129297_10000142_pt1 | contig 32477 bp, 30 predicted proteins | sample I18A1metaG_FD_94708 | JGI IMG/M metagenome (GOLD analysis project Ga0129297, IMG submission 94708) | Lake sediment bacterial and archeal communities from Gulf of Boni, Indonesia to study Microbial Dark Matter (Phase II) - ​I18A1 metaG | ecosystem: Environmental > Aquatic > Freshwater > Lake >... | reverse complement strand
CCCCCTCCTCCATACTCCATCACTGGACCGATTGAAGCGAAAAGCAGCGAAGGTGGTACCACCCCCCTCCCCCTCGCGGCACTATTCCGGGGATACATACGAAATGGCTGGGATTTGGCATTCCGGGTTTGATCTGGGCCTGTAAGCCTCATCTGAACCAAGGAGCGTTACGCAGATGCATGTACAGGTGTATACACCCCTCCCCCTTCCGCGCACGCTATCTCGTGAAACAATCATGGGAAATCACAACATTGGAAGATGACCATCTACAAGCACACTTTCTTTCATCTCTATGCTTTATCGGATTCATAGGAAGCTGTTAGAACAAGATCCGCAGGCCCAAGAAGGTGAGATGCAGATGCCCCTTGGAAGAGTGCGGTGGCTCACTGATGTGATTCCTTCGAGTGTACTAGGGGATATGCCCGCAGCTAGCGCAATAGAGCTCTCCTCATCTCCATCTGCCTCACTCTGCCTGCACTGCAGGGGAGGTCGCATGCTATGCGGGAAAAGGAGCTGTCCTCTAGTGGCCCGAGCCCGAGCCCTAGTTCGAGTGAGTGAAACAATCGATTCCGATCACATTGATGGGTCCAGCCCTCCCAGCGTCTTTGTTGGCAGAATAGGATACCCCAAGGTCTACGTCGGCCCAATGATCCCTCCATTCCACGGTGACACAGAGATACTTGATGTCCCAGAGCGGTGGGTGGGAAAATCCATCCAAGACATAATTGACTACCGGTTCTCGCTGATCAGAGGAGAATCTCGGTGCGATGTCTACGACGCAAGCCGAGGAGGAGGGCTTCTCGACACCTTGCAGGAACTGGCGATGGGGACCGCGCCAGCAGATGCCGAGGCATCCTTCGAAGGTAAGCCAAAGAAGGTCCTGGCTCTGAGCGAGGATGCCCAACCGTTCGGGCCATCGGCACGCCTCCGCTCGTTCAAGACGTCAAGCGTAAGCGTCGACCAGAGGATTGAAGACGCGTATTATGACAGAGACCTGAAGGCCGCAGAGGCCGTCTATGAGCTGTATGAGGATGGGGTGCTGGTTTCAAGGATACAGCGGGCGTTCAGTGTAGGCATGTTCGGTGTGGCAGCCAGGCGAAGACTCGTGCCCACACGCTGGAGCATAACAGCGGTGGACAGTGCTCTGTCTCTCAGATTTGTCCAGGAGATCAAGCAATATGACACTATCGATGACTACCGGGTCTATGCTTTCCGTAACCTAGACAACATCTTCGTTGCGATACTAATGCCTGAACATTGGAAGTTCGAATGGATAGAGGCATGGTTCCCGGGCACAACCTGGAATCCAAGCGAGGCTTCAAGTCCTGCTGTTCTCATGGGTGACCACGAGGACTACTGGGGGAGAGGCACATACGCGGCTGTGGGCGGCTGCTACTATTCCTGCAGGCTTGCCGTCTCCGAAGTCTTGAGAAGAGAGCGAAGACAAGCTTCCGCGCTCGTCTTGAGAGAGATACATCCAGGCTACATACTTCCTGTAGGCGTCTGGAACGTAAGAGAAAGCGTCAGATCAGCTTTGAGAACTATTCCCCGCAGGTTTGACAGCTTCCACTCAGCACTGCAGTTCGCAATGTCGCAACTGACCATCCCTCTGAAGAGATGGATAGCATCCAGCGCACTTCTGAAACAGTCTCTCTACCAAAGAAAGATAACGGACTACTCTACCCCCTGAGGGGCACTGAATGGAATACGGAATCACCAGATGTCGAACTGCGCTGTCTCTCAGTAGGCTTCCCGGGTTAACATATTCACTCAACCCGTACTTTGGCTGCGAACACGGATGCCTATACTGCTACTCCCCTTCAGTATTCCGGAATGAAGACGTAGCTCGCACCTGGGGAAACTTCGTTAAGGCCAAGAGCAACATAGCCGACGTGTTGAAGAAAGAGCTCCCACACAAAGCAAAAGGAACAGTTGGCGTAAGTACGGTCACAGATCCCTACCAACCGATCGAATCCAGGCTTCAGCTAACCAGAACATGCCTAGAGACACTCAAGAAACACAACTTCAAGGTATCCATACAAACGAAATCATCTCTCGCCCTCAGAGACATCGATCTGATCTCTGGGCCAGGGTTCGAGATCGGCGTCACACTCACAACCACAGACCCAGATCTCGCCAGCAAAATAGAACCACGAGCCGCCCCACCAGATGCTAGAAGGCAAGTTCTTGCGAGCTACTTCGAGAAGAAGGTCGAGACCTGGATCTTCCTGGGGCCAATTATCCCCCATCTGAACGACCACCAAGAAAACCTCACACAGATCGTGCGCATCGCAAAGGCGACAAACAGCAGACTACTGTTCGACAAGCTGAATCTCAGGCCATGGGTGAAAGAGAATCTGACCCCGTTTCTAACCCGAGAGGCTCCTCAGCTTCTGAACGACTTGCCTGTGCTTCTCAGCGAGAAATCTGGCTATTGGAACAGGACGGCAGCGGGAATAGAATCGCTTTGCAGGGAACTTGGCGTCAGATGCGAGTTCGCGTTTGCCCCCTCGCTGCCAGCAAAGACATGTAACACGAAAGGACTGTGCCTGTGAACCCTCTTGAAACGAGCCGGCTAGTGGCGACGGGGCTTGGTGGCCCGGTAATGTATGCCGGCCTAGCGGAGTTCAAGGGTCTTGTCTAGGTTCGAGAGATTCTCAATCCCATTCTTTCTTACGACCACGATGTCCTCGATTCTCACTCCGCCTAATCCGGGTTTGTAGAGTCCTGGCTCCACGGACGTTACGTGTCCTTCCTTCAGCGGCTCATCGACGAGAACCGAGAGGTTAGGCCTCTCCCCAATTGTCAATCCTACACCATGACCCAAAGAATGTATGAATCCATGAGTCCGCGCTTCCTCATCGCCCTTCAGCAGATCTCTTTGTGTCTTGTAGCCCTTCCTTTCGAATATGTTGCATACAATCTCTGTCACTTCCTTCCCGTTTGCTCCCTCGCGCAGATTATCCAAAGCCGTGAGCTGAGCCTCAAGCACGACTTCATGCATTTCCTTGATCTCTCGGGAAGGTTTCCCTATCACATATGTCCTTGTTGTATCGAAGCAATAGCCACCCGGTTCCTGTGGAAAGATGTCGAAGACAATCGGTTCGCCCTCTCGGATTGGGTCGCGCTCTTCTCCGTGGTAGTGAGGGTCTGCGCATCCGAGTCCAGCCGCGAAGATCGTATCTTCTGTGTCAACCAGTCCTTCTTCGGCAACGAAACGCTTGATGTATCGCTTGATCTTCCCCACGGTCAGAGGCTCTCCTTGATAGAGAAGGTCTTTCTCCTGAATCGAGCTGTTCCTAAGAATCTCCAGAGTTCTCTCCACAACTTTCTCTGTCCTTGATCCGACGCTTCGCATTCTGTCAAGTTCAATCCTGTCTTTTGTCTCTCGAAGAGCGTCGAGAACCGTCGGCCGCTTTTCTCCGACTATTCTATGTCCCTTTCTTCGAAGCGATTCAATCAAAGCGAGGGCACTGCTGACCTCAACTTTGCCGTAGAAACCTATTCTTCCTCTTGCCTTATGTTTTCTGAGCACTTTGTCGTAGAGCATTACTTGCGCTTTGCTTCTTCCGTAGCGTTGGAGGATCTTCTCATAGCCGTACTCCGAGTAGGTTTCGATCTGTTTGATTCTGCCTTTCTTCGCGCTTCCCACATCTATGTTCCCCACGACAAGTATTGGGTCATGTGATCTAGCTTTGAGGTAGATTCCTCCTCGCGTCACTCCCGCGCCGACCACATAGCATAGCTCAGGATTTCCGAAAGTGGAATCTCCGGTGACGATGATCGAATCCAGTCTATGTTCCTTCATTTCACGATCTATTTCTGAAAGCATTCTGATTATCACACACAATCAATCTGCGATGGGCTCGTTTGTTCATTTATGGAACTTGCAGATAAACAGTCATGTGGCCGATTCACAACATCTCCTGTTGATGAGCATGAACCCGTTGTCGGAATCGTTCGCTCGATTTTTTTGGAGTACTGCAGATCAAGCGTTGCTGCTTTTAAGCCGATTAATGGAAGCTAGCAAAGTTTAAGAGGCGTCCTTTCGAAGTCTGCGACTCAACTCAGGAGTGATCGTGTGAGCTTGAGGAGGCTCGGCAAGATTCTCCATCTCTCGAAAAGCCGTAGCCTCATCGTGAAGCTGACCTCAGAACCATCGTTGAAAATTGGATCTAAGGTTCTCGATAGCAGACTGAGAGAAGTAGGGACTGTACAGGATATCTTTGGTCCTGTTTCTGCCCCATATGTGGCAATAAGGCCCGCTCTCCCTGATTCGAGCTCTCTTGTCGGGAAAGTTGTTTACGTCGCGAATTAGGAGCAATGGTGAAATCGTGTGACTGATGACTCAGAGGCGAGCATGCAGACGCCGAGCGTGCGGCCGAGAATCAGAGTATGTCCTGAGTGTGGCGGATCGAAACTGATGCGAGACTACGACGCCGCTGAGATAGTCTGCGTCAACTGCGGATGCGTGATCGCTGAGAAACTGGTTGATTCACGACCCGAATGGAGAGCGTTCGATGATGAACAGAAAGCCAAGCGGACACGTGTCGGAGCTCCGTTGACTTTCACAATCCATGACAAGGGTCTCTCAACCGTCATCGACTGGCGAGACAAACGGACGGGTGGGAAGAGCCTCACTCCAGCTGAACGGCTTGATCTGTACAAGCTGAGGAAATGGCAAAGGAGAGTACGCGTTTCCGACGCCACGGAGAGGAACCTGGCAGTTGCTCTCTCTGAGCTGAGCAAGCTATCTTCAGGTTTGAATCTTCCAAAGAACATACTTGAAACAGCATCGGTGATCTATAGGAGGGCCATCAAGAAGAAGCTGATTCGAGGCAGATCGATCCACAATGTGACAGCAGCCGCGATCTACATGTCATGTAGACAGTGTGGAGTGGCACGGACCCTTGATGAGATCGCAGCCTCATCCAGTCTAAACAAGAAGGATATTGGCAGAAGCTACAGATTTATGGTGCGTGAGCTGGAGAGCTTTGTTCCCCCTTCGACCTCAATGCATTATGCGGCGCGGTTCAGCAACAAGCTGGGAATAAGTGGAAAGGCAGAAGCGATCGCCCTGAAGATCCTTGAAATAGCGAAGAGCATGAAGTTGACAAGTGGCAGAGGGCCAACAGGCATAGCGGCCGCGGCAACCTACGTTGCGACAGTCCTGACAAATGAAAGGAGAACCCAAAGAGAAATAGCGGAAATAGCGAACGTCACAGAGGTAACGATAAGAAACAGATACAAGGAACTCCTTGAACGTCTTTTCGTGGAAGTTCCATTGTAGGAAACCTCCGCCCGGTAGACCCATCGCTTAACCGGTGCAGCATTCTCTAGCCTAGTTATCGCAGATGGTAAGCAAGGCTTTTCTTACCTTAGTGATTCTTCCGCAGAATGGAGTGTAGCGCTGACGCGAGCGAGAGAGTTGGCTGGACTGGGAACATTTCAGTTCCTCGCGATGAATAGGAGAGGAGTGTTCTACCCGTTCCTGGCCGTGTACGCCTATCAACGGTTGGGCGCAAACCTGATGCAGGTAGGCCTGCTCAGCGCGCTTCCGATGTTTGCCAGTTCGATTACTCAACCATACTGGGGAAAGCTGTCAGACAAAACTGGAAAGAGGAAGTCATTCATCATCCTTGGAGAGACGATTGCTGGAATTGCGTATCTTCTGATGATGAGGCTCAGCGAGATCTGGTATCTAATAGTAGGGCTCACCATCTTGGAAGGTTTCTGGTCTATGAGCAACGTCACATGGTCTACCCTGATCATCGATGTGGCGCCGCCGTCGGAGCGCGGACGCGTCATGGGCTATCTCAACACGATCGGCGTAGCAGGAATGGCTTTCGGAGTGTTTGCAGCAGGAATCATGTATGACACTGCAGGCTTCATCGTCAACTTCGTACTCTCAGCAGCAATGATGTTTGTGAGCGCTGTGGTCGTGTGGGTCTGGGTAGATGACCAGAAGAGAACAGCAATGCCAACTGAGAAAATGGCCGCCAAGACAGAAGAAACGGAAGGCGACCTACCGATGCTGAGAATGCTTGTAGTAACGAGTTCTCTCAGCATGTTTGGCATAAACGGCCTTAGGCAGCTGATGATGATCTACATGGGAAGCGGTCTTGGCTTCTCTGGAACCTTGATAGGCACTGTGTCTGCGATCGGAAATGTCACGAATCTGATTCTAGGAATTCCGGTAGGCTATCTTTCAGATAAAGTAGACAAAAAGAGGCTGTACCTGGTCGCATTGGCTCTGAATACCCTAACTCCTGCCGTACTCTTCCTTTCAGAGACTCCTTTTCACTTCATTCTAGTTTCAGCCTTGGTTGGCATATCCTGGCCGCTCTCAGAAACCACCGCATTCCCAATGGCAGGCGAGTTCGCCCCTGCGACCAACAGAGGCAAGTTCCTGGGATATTTCAACGCCGTAAGATTCCTGTGTGGCTTCGGCTTGCCGCCTTTCCTGCTAGGAGGATACCTTGCTGACTATCTCAAGAACCTCCGCTTGGCAGAAGGTCTGGAAGAAACGCAGGCGCTGATCACCTCATCCAAAGAAACGTTTCTCGTGGCCATGATCACCACTCTCATCGGTCTCCTCCTCTGGATTCCTGTTCTGAAGAAACGAGAGAGTTCACACCAGCGCACTTCCAGCCCGCCTGAGCCCCAAATTTCCGAATCCCATACAAACGCTGCATAGATGTACGATGCGCCCTCACCACTCAACTGGCACCTCTTCCGATATGGCTCAGCGCGATCTGCAAGTCATTGCAGCTAACGTTTGGTTTCCTGAGTCAGCGCTGTCCTTTCCTTTTTCTTCTTTCTTCTGTAGACAAGGTAGGCTAGGGCACCGACTACTACGAGTGGAAATGCTGAAACCGCCAATATGATCAAGCCACGGAGCACCGTGAAAAGTCCTCTAAGAGCCGTCTTGATGACTTCTCCCCAATCCATTCCTGGTGGCGTGAACGGCGGAAGAGGTTCGATTATGCGGACCGTAATCAGTGACATGGCCACATTTCGCTCGAGGTAGTTTAGCTGCCCCCGAAGGCTCTCTATCTGTCCTCTGACACGTTCAAGTTCTTTCTCAACCTTCAGGACTTCGTCGACAGTTCGAGCCATGCCCAGTATCTCATGAAGGCGCTTCTCCTGCCTCTCCAGGTTCTCTAGCCTAGCTTTCAGGTCAACGTATCGCTCCGTGACATCTTCGCTCGTTGCTCTCTGATCTAGAATCCTACCATATCCCTCAATTTCCCGAGTCGCCGCGTGAAACTTATCCTTTGGAACTCGAATCGTTATCTCAGCTATGGCTTGTGTTCCTTGGGTCGAACGAGATGATCCTGCTACGTAGCCGCTGTAAGCTTCTGCTAGAGACCTAATCTTGCCGAGAATGCCTTGTATGTCACTTGTTTCTAGTGATATGTAGGCATTGTAGACGACCATTCTTTCCTGAACGACTTCCCCTTTTGTAACAATGTCCCTGACCGTCTGCGCCGTCATCAATGGCTTCGCGTACTCTGCGAGGCCACCTCGCTGGATATCGTAGGAGCCCAAGTAAAAGGAACCGAGCAGAACAATCGCAACTATCGCTGATGCAATCAACGTCTTTCTTCGCGTCATAATCCATCAGTCGCTCTAGAGGACACGGAGACATATGATGCGATGTGTTGGAACGTGTTGTTCAACAAATAGAACAACCGTGGGATGGGCGTAGCAGTCCGCCCTCACCCGGCATAGAGGCTCCACAGCGTTCTCATGAAGGAAAGCCTGACTTGGTGCTCATAGCTTCTCGTCCGTGGTCTGCAGAATAGTTCTTGTCAGCAAAGGCCTTGAATCCCTGTGGCTACAGGTTTGAGTTGCGCGGAACATTCAATGCAAGGATTCTTAAGCGGATGAAGGCATACTCGTGGTCTGAGATGGCAACTATGCCTCAACCTCAATTTGAGATCTACAAGGATACCGATGGAAAGTTCAGATGGAGATTGAGAGCTGCGAATGGAGAACCGATAGGGGCGAGCGAAGCCTACGAGTCTAAGGCTGGATGCGAGAAGGGAATCGCCGCGGTCAGAGAAGCGGCTCCAAAAGCAGTGGTTCAAGATCTGGCTAAGTAGAGGCCACTCGAGCTCTACTCCATCAGATAGTCGTTCAGCGTTGTTCCGCCCCCTGCTTGTTCTAGTCAACTAGGGGAATCCATGGACGTTTGCAGAGGCTCTATGGATCGGGAAGCTTCCTAGGTTTGCTCGCGGTCACACGGTGCGAATTCGTCTTCTTCGTTTAAACAACTCTTATCTTATGATTCGTATGGTAATCATCAGGCCTGAGCTTGCTCAAAAGGGGGTGGAGATACTGGGTAAACCGAGGCAAGTAAAGAAACCTAAGAAGAAAAAGGAATAGTCACAAGCGCGGTCATCTCCTCATCTCTTTCTCTTCAGCGTTCTCACCATTCGATTCATGGGTCAAGACAGTCTTGTCTCGAGCCTCATGTTAAGAGATGGAGTGAGACGCGAGATCTACACAGGATAAGGTAGCAGGTCTTTTCTGTACTCGTGAACAGGCCTCTGGCCGCTCAGCACTTGCGCAATGTCTCTCGCAGCTGTCTCAGCCATTCTTCTCTTCGCTTCATTCGTGCCGCCCGCGACGTGTGGAGTCAGGATAACGTTTTGCATGCGGAGTAGCGGATTCTCTTGGCTTGGAGGTTCTTCCTCAAACACGTCAAGTGCGGCACCCGAGATCCATCCGCTTCGCAGCGCAGTGATCAAGGCTCTTTCGTCGATGACTGGTCCTCTTGAGGTGTTGACTATCGATGCTTCTTCTAGCATCATCCTGAGTTCTGGCTCTTTGATGATATGTTTGGTGAACCTGGTCAGAGGAAGGTGAATCGTGACAACCTCCGATTCCTTTAGAAGAGTCTCCAGATCTACAGGTTTCACGCCCAGTTCTTCGAATCTGTCAAGAGGCGCGTAGGGGTCATAAGCTATGACTCTTGCTTCGAAGGAGCTGAGCCTCTTGGCCACCTTGGTCCCTATGTTGCCAAGTCCGATGATTCCTACTGTCATGCTAAACAGCTGTTTAGGCCTGAGCTGGGCTTCTCTCCATCTTCCCTCCCTGATCAAGCGATCAGAAGGGAGGATCTTCTTGATCAGGCACATGATAAGCGCAAGAGTGTGCTCTGCTACGGCTGTAGTGTTAGCCAGAGGGGTGTTTGTGACAACTATTCCTCTCTTCTCTGCTTCTTCACAGTCGACTCTGTCGACACCGATTCCATGAACCGCAACAACCCTGAGCCTCGGCGCAGCCTCCATGACTTCCTTGGTCACAACACCAACTCGCACGAGAATTGCATCCGTGTTGGTCACATTATTCAGGACCGTCTCATTGAAAGACCATCCAAGAGTAGGAACGTGTTTGATCTTGAAGTCCTTGAGGATATCTTCGGCGATGGGGTCAATCGGTGAATCTCTGGTTGTCAGAAACACTACTTCAGCAGGGCTTTTGACCATCAGATATCTCTCCGTCCCATTCATTCGTTGACTGAGTCATCTGGGATATATGATGTGTGATGGGCCCTTCGAACCAAGCCCAATCCGGTGTCCCCAGTTCCTAATCTTCCGCTTCTCGCAGCCATTGAATTGACCTAACCGATCTGCGCGACTTAAGATAGGAAGACCTATCTGCCGCCTTGATAACCAGCGAAACTATGAGCATGAGAAAAGTTAGGATCTTGGGTTTTGCCGGAAGTCTAAGGAAAGGTTCCTACAACAAGATGCTTCTTAACGCGGCAACGAAACTGGTTCCTGGAGATGCGGAGTTGGAAGTCTTTGACTTGGAGGGAACTCCTCTGTTCAATCAAGACCTAGAGCAGAGTCCGCCGGAGAGAGTGAAACTATTCAAGAAGAAGATCAAAGAAGTGGATGCGATTCTGATAGTAACCCCAGAATACAATTACTCAATCCCCGGAGTCCTGAAGAATGCTATTGACTGGGCGTCTCGCCCGTATGGGGACAACTCTTTCAACGGCAAACCCGTAGCCATAATGGGTGCCTCAATAGGCACACTTGGCACAGCAAGAGCACAGTATCATCTGCGCCAGACCTTTGTCTTCCTGAACATGTATCCCGTCAATGATCCTGAGGTAATGGTTGGTCCAGCTCAGGAGAAGTTCGATAAGAACGGAAATCTTGTCGATGAATACACGAAAGAGAAGATCAGAGAACTCCTAGTAGCACTTGTGAGTTTGACCAAGAGACTGAAAAGCGAATAACACCATCATTACTTGTGTTTCACTCAAACGCTTCCGGAAAGAGAGAGTTCCTTGGAGAGAATCAGTGTTCACACAGTTCAACTCGAGTAGTGGAGAATAGCGCAGAAGAAAGCAGGGCTCCGAGGCGCAAGCCTGATCTTCAGATATGAAAACAGCGCCGCATTTGATTAGGCCAGTCTCACCATGAAAACGCGAAGCTTGAGGCAGTCTCGTGCCACGGTCTTCGGAGCCTTGGCTATTCTCTTTTGGAGTTCGACGGCAGGCCTCTCAAGAAGTCTCACGGAAACCCTTGGTACTCTAACAGCAAGTTCCTGCGTCTTCCTGTTGGGCGGCACGATAGCCTCTCTTCACATGATTTTGACGGCAAGGAGGCATCGAAGGCCGCTCAGTTTTCCTGTTCGCTATCTAGTTGGATGCGGAATCCTGTTCGTCATCTACATGGTCAGTCTTTATCTGGCGATTGGGTTTGCGTCTAACAGGCAACAGGTACTTGAAGTTGCCTTGATCAACTATCTCTGGCCAGCTCTAACCCTAGTCTTCGCGGTCCCTATTCTGAAGAAGAAGGCAAGAGGATGGTTGGTGCTCGGTATCTTTGCTGGATTCACCGGCATCTTCCTCTCGATGTTTCCCGAGAATTTCTCTTGGATTGTCTTTGCAGATAACGTCAAAGCGAACTGGCTTCCTTATCTCTTGGCCTCTATCGCCGGAGTCACATGGGCCCTCTACTCGAATCTCAGCAGGTTGTGGGGCGGTCAGGCTGAAAGTGGCGCGGTGCCCTTTTTTCTTCTCCTTTCCGGATTGATGCTCATGGGTCTAAGAGTCCTGTTTCCTGAGAACACGCAGTGGACACTACGTGCTGTTCTGGAACTGATCTACCTGATGATCTTTCCAACCGGGCTGGGCTATCTGCTCTGGGACGAAGCTATGCGCAAAGGCAGAATCATCCTTGTGGCCTCTCTCTCCTACTTTACCCCTTTGCTGTCAGCAATAATCGGTGTGGCGTATCTGGGCGTCAGAGCGGGATGGAACTTGTGGGCAGGAGCCATATTCGTTGTAGTTGGTGCCGCAGTATGCAGACTGTCTGTGCAGGACGATTCCCAGTAGTCGCGCCAGGTCGCGTTCGCTCTTCGGTGATTTGGATCCTAAGCAGATCCTTCGCTGTAGAGCAGGCCCAAAGATCTGAACAAGAAGACTGCTAGGATAGGTGAGACGATTGCCCGGACAAGCCATCCAAGGTAAGGTATGGCTCCGCCTGCGGCGCCAACTACGACTGAGATCACAACAACTAGGGCTATCCAGCCGAGGTACTTACCCCAGCCGATCTTCCTTATCAGACTGAGAACCTCGCCAAATGCGAAAGCCTTTCCGAACTGACCAGTCTTCACCATGTGGGCTATGGCTGCGCCAAGAAAAATGAGAATGAAGAAGGCGAGTACAGCCCCGACAAGTACGAGCATTATTCCCATGCCTCCAAGCAGAAACATCTCGCCAAACCTGAACCCTCTCGTCATGAAGTCTGGGCCGCCTCTTATGACCATGGCTGCAATGAAGGATCCGATGCCTCCAGCGATGAGGATCAGAGGCACAATCATGTAAATCAGCGAGGCCAAGAACACCTTTCCTCCTTCAACGAACAGCTCTCCATATTTCTCCAGTTTTGGAGGCGCATCAGATCCGGGTGATTCCTTCAGGACCTTCGTGCCATAGCCGACGACGATCCAGTTAACTATGGGTATGAGCTCCAGCACAATTAGTACTATCAGTCTGCCTGCGTCGGTGAAGAGCTTCTTGGCATACCCAAAGCTGTTGTTCAGGTTTTCGGCTAGGTCCACGCTTCATCATTCCTTGCCGAATGACGCATGGATGCAGCATATAAATGAAGACGAACTGGCGACAGCACAGCCTCAGAGAATCTGATCAATGAACGTAAGAGTGGGATCGTTGCTCTATCGACCAGACAGAGCTGCGTCGGTATAGATGGTGCAGCCAAGTAGCGCGTGGCGCGTTAACCAGGGCATTCCAACCGGTCAAGGATCAGCAGAGCATGTGGGCGCGTGTGGCGTCACCCCAAGGTTTGGGGGGGCGCGCCCTGTCAAGACACGGGAGAGAGGGCGTCTTGCCGGTTGCCTTAGCGGTCGTCGACATGCCTTGATCTGTTGGTCGAATTGTCTGGAATGTGATGTTCGGCCCTGTGCCAAGAAGCCTGTATGTGTGGGTCTCTGTGTAAACGATTAGTTTAACGGGAGGAGCGCTGATGAAACCGGCACTTCATCCTGCTGGTGAGGGATTGACATGCGAAGACGTGCGCCTCAGAAGGCTCTTGATCCAGAGATTCTCTTCCGCGTCCCCAGCGTGTACAATTACGACGTATCGGCGGAGAGCGACATGGCCGCCTTCAGCTGGGATAGATCAGGGCAATTCGAGATCTATGGCGTGGGGATATCGACTGAGAAGACAGATCTCCTAACGAAGGGTCCTGAGAGCAAGATCAGCCCCCGCTTCGCTCCCAGTGGAAATCGGCTTGCTTACGCCCAAGACTACCGGGGCGATGAGAAGTTCGACATATTCATTCTCAGCCTATTCAACGGGGAGACCTGGAACCTAACCCCAGACACCAGTGAAGCGATCTATTCTCGCATTCGATGGTCGCCGGACGAGAAGCACCTAGCCTTTGCTTCAAATCGTGAGGGTAGATTCAGCATCTACACGATTCCGTCTCAAGGAGGAGAACCGTACAGAGTTTCTGATCATGAGTTCAGCGATTCTAGTCCTGAATGGTCGCCAGACGGAAAGCGGCTGGCGTTTGAGGCGCTCGTATCAGCACAGGATGATGGCGTATTTGTCGTCCCAGCGAACGGCGGAGAGACAGTGCGGCTGACCGACAAGGGTGATCCCATCGAGGCTTCATCACCGAAATGGTCGCCTGATGGCCGCGCCATTGCGTTCGTGTCGAGTGAGCGTGGGAGTTCAGACATTGGCATATGGAACCTGGAACTTGAATCTGTCGAATGGGTGACCGACAGTCGCTACGAATGCTATGGCCCGGAATGGTCCCCTGACGGGCATGGACTTGCATATGTTGTGAACAGGGAAGGAAATCAGAGCATAGCGATCCACGACCTCGAGACTCTTAGCATCGAGATTCTCGAAGTCGAGGTAGGCGTTCACTCCCAGCTCAGGTTTACAGGGAAAGCAGAGACGTTGTTCTTTCTTTTCTCGAATCCGCGTCATCCGCCAGATCTCTGGACGGTGAACCTGAACAGTCAAACATTCAGTCAGCTTACGAATTCCCTTCCTGATTCAATTGATCGTTCGCTGTTGATTTGCGGGTCTTCCATCGATTTTCCTAGCAGCGATGGACTGGAAATTCAGGCTTGGCTTTTTCTTCCAAGGAACTTTGAGAAGGCAAACCCTGGATCTGCTCTCGTCTATATCCACGGTGGGCCCACAGCCCAGTTCACCAATGACTGGTATCCTGTGGTTCAACATCTGGTCAGCCTGGGTCATGCTGTTATCGCGCCGAACTATCGAGGTAGTTCTGGATTTGGCAGAAAGTTCCGAGATGCCAATCGATTCGTTCTTGGTGAGAAGGATTTGGAGGACGTAGTTGCGGCGGCAGATCATCTAGTGAAAGAACGACTGGCCGATCGAAGAAGAATCGGTGTTCTCGGTGGATCGTATGGCGGATACTTGACAATGTGTGCTCTGACAAAGTTTCCTAGGCATTGGGCTGTTGGTTCTGCAATGGTGCCTTTCTTGAATTGGTTCACTGAGATTGAGAACGAGCGCGAGGATCTGCGCTATTGGGATCTGCAGAACATGGGTGATCCGAAGAAAGACTGTGAGAGGCTTCGAAAGGCGTCGCCAATATTCTTCATCGATAGAATAGAGGCTCCGGTTCAGGTTATTGCGGGAGAGCATGACCCACGTTGCCCGATTTCGGAGACCAAACAAGCGGAGAAGGAATTTCGAAAGCTGGGCAAGGTCTTTGATCTTGTGATCTATGAAGATGAAGGACACGGGTTTCGGAAGATAGAGAATAGAGTTGATGCGTACAAGAGGCGTGCGAAATTTCTGAGCGAACATCTTATGACATCGTAGGCTCCGTCGTTCTTTCACCGGCTGAACGAAATTCCTGGACGCGTCGTCAAATCAGAGATCAAGACCGATTTTCTCTGATTAGATAGTGTTATAGACATGAAGATACATGTGTAGGTTGAAATGGTCAGCGAGAAATCTTCCAGTAATTCTTCTCGTGAGCAACTGGAAGCGCGAAAACAGAACGAATCTGTCCCTTCAAGGAAGTTCCTTTTTGTTTCTGACATTGGATTGATAGGTGACCTTGCATACGCCGTGAAAAATGAAGGAAATGAGGTGCAATACTACATCCGAAGCAAAGCTGACAAAGATATCTCGGATGGGTTTGTTGAGAAGACTGATGACTGGGAATCGTTGAAGGGTTGGGCTGATATCATCGTTTTCGATGACGTAGGTTTTGGTGCGACAGTGGAGCGTTTGCGCAAAGAAGGAAAAGCCGTTGTGGGCGGAACTGTCGCCAGTGACCGATTGGAGCTTGACCGAGATTTCGGCCAGGAACATCTCAAGAGAGCGGGTCTTCAAACAATTCCATCATCGGAGTTCAACACCTTCGATGATGCGATCAAGTTCGTCAACAGTAATCCAGGACGATATGTTGTGAAACCGAGCGGCAAAGCCCAGGAAGAGAAGGTGCTCTCGTTTGTCGGGCAGGAAGAGGATGGGCTTGACATACTTGCGATACTCGAGCGATACAAGAACACATGGAGCGCCAAGATCAAGAGTTTTCAGATACAGAAGTATGTGACCGGCGTTGAGATAGCTGTCGGAGCATTCTTCAACGGACAGGACTACATTTTGCCGGCCTGCATCAACTTTGAACATAAGCGGATGTTCGACGGAGAGATCGGCCCCAGCACGGGCGAAATGGGAACTCTGATGTTCTGGTCTGACAGGAGCCGCCTTTACGAAGAGACACTCGTGAAGTTCAAACCGATCTTGGCGGAGATGGGTTATGTTGGATACTTTGACATTAACTGCATAGTAAACTCGAGAGGCATCTATCCGCTGGAACTTACGCCGCGGTTCGGCTACCCGACAATCAATATCCAGATGGAAGGCATCACAAGCAAATGGGGCGACTTCCTTCACGCTCTGGCGAAGAAGCAGCCATTCAACCTGCGCACTCAACGAGGATTTCAGGTAGGGGTTGTTGTCGCGGTGCCACCATATCCCTTCTCAGACCCAGCCGCATACAGACGATACTCAGAGGATGCCATAATCATCTTCAAGAAACCAATCCAAAGCGGCATTCATCACGGCGACGCAAAGCTGGTCGGTGGAGACTGGAGACTGGCAGGCAGCTCAGGTTACGCATTGGTCATCACAGGTTCAGGATCCACGGTGGAGGAGGCCCGTCGAGAGGCCTACAACCGAGTCAGAAACGTGATCATTCCAAACATGTTCTACCGTACGGATATCGCGGAGCGTTGGCTCAAAGACAGTGACCTTTTGCTGACTTGGGGCTACCTGTAATAGGCGCTCTTTCTTCAAGGCAAGCTTGGCCTGTGGCTATTAAGGAATTGCGCGAAGCTACCGCTAGTTGGGATGCGTCGTGAAAGTTGGTCGTTTCCAAGTCATGGCAACTTTGCAGGCAGCGAGGGCAAAGCAGCTTGGCCTTCCAGTCACTCTAGCCAAGAGCTGGGGTCTCAACAGAGCAATATTCTATGCCGCTGCGAAACGTGGCTTCAAAGAGAAGAAGGTTCCCCGTCGTGCGCGTGAAGAGATTGAGAAGAGGCCGCTCGTAAAGACGAGAGAGACTTACTTTCTAGGCGACGAAATGGCCTACACATCGAAGAAGGCCCAACGCTTCTACTTCACGATTGGCGGAGAACTCCAGACCGAGAGCGATTTCAGGAGACAGATAGAGAGTCGATTTGGAAAGACTTTCTCAGAAGCTTGGAGAGAATCAGTCGAAATAGTGCGGCAGTATCCGCGCGAGGTTCTCTTGTCTCAGAACGGATTCTTTCAAGAGGTCTATAGGCCGCGAAGAGACGAGTTGGCGGCGAAATGGACTGAGATGAGCGCTTCGTCTGGCGGATCCTGACTCAAGAGAAGTATTGTTTCGCAGTTTTTGTTCAAGAATAAATAGGTCCGGCCCCCAATCTAGGTATGGGGGAGTTGGATCTTGGCTTACGTCCTTGAGCATGCTAATGAGAGCATTGGAAAGATCATGCGGACCAGGGTTATCAAGGCGCGGCCTGACGACACCCTTCGTCACACGGCTGAACTCATGATTCAGCTTAGGATAGGTTCCATAGTTGTGGTTGAGGAAGATCGGCCAATAGGGATCGTTACCGAGCGAGACTGCGTCCGTCTCATGGCAGAAGGACGGCCTGCAGATACAAGAGTTGGAGATGTGATGACGAGACCTGTGATAACGTGTGAAGTGGGCAGAAGCGTCGGTGAGGCGGTGGCGATCATGTCGGAGAAGCGGATCAATCATCTGCCAATAACGGAGAACGGGAAACTGGTGGGGATTCTCGCGAGTAGAGATCTTATCACGGCGTCTCTTACCTGACTCGATTTCGCCCTATGAGTTGTAGGATTAGGATTCAACAAACTCTGGCTTCCGTGCTACTCCACGATTCCCACGGTCCTGAGGATCGTGCTTGCAGCTATCTTGGTGAGGTTTTGCAGGTCCTGAACGGGCAGGTGCTCATCGATGCCGTGAACTCCATGAGCTCTACGTCCTGGACCGAAGTTGCATGAAGGTATTCCGCCGCGAAGTATTGTATGCTCACCATCACCACCTCCCGTCATACCACAGAGAGGCGGCTCCACCCCAAGAACCTCCTCCGCGGAAGCCTTGATCGTCTTAACCAGTGAACTGTTCCCGCCTTCAGGGGTCATCCAAGGATCCTTCTTGAACAACTCCTCTACCGTCAATTTAAGATCTGGGTCGGTCTTGGAAACTTGAACGAAAACCTCCTCCAGTTCCGCTCTGGCTTTCTGGGGATCCTCTTCTGGGGTTATTCTCCTGTAGAGTCTGATTGAGCACTTGTCTGGAACAGCGTTTTCCTTGACTCCTCCTTCTATGACGCCCGTGTTGACCGTTGGATAGATGAAGGGTCTGCCAGTATCGGGCGGTGCAGGGATCTTGGTTGTGCGTCTGTGGAGATCGTCTGCATGCTTCTCAACTGCGAGCACGATCTTGGCCATCTTGTTGATCGCGTTCACGCCTTTCCATGGGACGCTGGAGTGCGCAGCCTTCCCGATCGTTTCTACTTTCCAGGCGAAGCTTCCTTGACCTGATATGCCAATGTACTCAAGATTTCCGTCCAGAACCATACAGTAGTCACCAGATATTGCCTTCGACTCAACCAGGTAACCTAATCCAAGTTTTCCACCCACTTCTTCGTCAACTGTAGCGGTCAGCACAACATCGCCTTTCAACTTGATTCCGCATTCGGCTGTCGCCTTGGCAGCCATGATCAAAGCAGTGACTCCGCCTTTGTTGTCTGATGAGCCGCGGCCATATACCGCTTCGTTCTTGATCAATCCGGCATACGGGTCGACCGTCCAGCCCTTCCCTGCTGGAACAACATCCACATGCCCATTCACCACAAGGGTTGATCCCTTACCTGTTCCACGCAGCCATCCCACAGTGTTCACCCGGGGCCTTTCTACTCCTGGCGGCCAGTTCTCTCTAGCCCATTCCTCTGGCACAGGTATGGATTCTGCGTCCGGTGTGAATTCCTTCATTTTTCCGAGGATGGTCTTCGAGATCTCTGGGAAGTTCTCGCCCGGAGGGACCTCGGTTGGAATCTTGACAAGAGAGCTCAGGAAGTTGGTTGCTTCTTTCTCGTTTGAGGTGATTCTGCTGTGAACTTTCTGGATGATTGCTTGTGAGACCATTGGACCGCACCGTGTTTGATAGTACGTGCTCTGAGAGCTTAGCTTTTTCCAAGGAAGCGAAAATCAACCCGCAATTGCTCTGCAGATCTTCTACTTGAGGAAGTATGATGCGATTACTGCTGAGAGTGAGATGAAGGCCACGTATGTGAAGCTTGCGTGAAAGCCTATAGTATCGGCCAGGTATCCCATGATGACCGGGGAGAACGATGCTATCGTGAAGCCTATTGTGAAATATATGCCAAATGCTATGTCGCGGTTCTCTCTGGGCGTCGCGTCTGCCACGAAGGCCTGAACGACTCCTCCGATCCCCTGGCTCACGAATCCAAGCGGAAGGAGAACAATGAGAAGCTGGGGTCCGCTCTTTCCGTATGATAGCAGGTACCACAGTAAGGATGCTGCGCCCATCGTGGACATCGCGACCTTTCTTCTCTCAAGCCTGTCCGATAGTCGGCCCCAAAAGTATGGAGCAAATATGCCTGCGGCCATGAAGAGTGAGTATATTGCTCCTGATTCAAGCGTTGTCATGCCTAAGCTTCTTGTAAAGTAGGAGGGTAGAAAGTCCGATGCTCCGAGCCTGAACGACATGACTGTTTCTACGATCATGGCCGCGAGCACTGTTCTGTCGCTTAAGGCTGTTCGCACGCCTTGAAACAGGAGAGAGAAGGTGGAGATGCCGGACCATTGCATACGGCGTTTGGGTTCTTTCAAAAATAGGAACGCGATCCCGACCAGTATGGCTGGCATTGAGAATACTAGAATGGTCGTTCTCCAACCTACGACTGAGAGGACTATGCTTCCGAGGAGTGGGGCGAGGAGGCTTCCGAGCTGGGCGGCTGCTATGTTTATGCCCAATGCTTTGCCGCGCGTTCTTCTTGAGAAACTCTCTGCTATGTAGGCTGATCCAGTTGGGTGTTGCGGGCTGGCGCCTACCCCCGCTAAAGTTCGATTGATGAGGATGTCTGTAAACCCTTGAGAGAGGGAGATGAAGGAATTGGTGACCGATTGCCAGATCATGCCCAGGCCTAGCAGGAATTTCCGTCTTACGAATCGGCCGAGAAAACCCATCAGGAGCTGCAATGAGCCGTTGGAGAGCCTATACCCCATGACCAGCATTCCGACTAGGCTGTATGAGAGACCGAATTCGGACATTATCGGGGAATAGAGTACTGGGAGCAGGCTGTCATAGGTGTGGTTCAAGATGTGTGACGTAATCACTAGCGTGAATCCTGAGGTTCCCGGATCAGTCTTCTCTTCGCTCGTTTGTCATGGCCTCGCTTCAATCTGAACTTTGAACCTGTCCAACAGAGCTGAACCGATACTTTAGGCCTTTGAATGGGTTACCTGGACCAGAAACGAGCATGTTATTCTCAATCGTGGATATATGCGCGGCTAAACTCGCCTCAGGGATTTCATTCAGATGTCTACCGAAACAACGTGAAGAAGCGGGACCAATTCATCAACAGCACTGGTTGACAGCTACTCACTTCCTCAGTCTTCTCTGGACAGAACTGCTCTCGAGTTCTCTAATGGCGTCAGAGGCGATCCAGCGAGCAGTCTTCGAACCCACGAGCTCGATCTGCTTCGCCGCCTTTATCGCAGCCCTGTTGAGGTTACGGTTCTTTTTCCCGGTGTTCCTCAGTGCCCAGTTGACAGCTTTCTTCACGAAATTGCGTTCGTCAGTAGCTCCCCGCCTTATTATCGGGAGCAGCTCGATGAATCTCTCGTCTTCCGCCTTTTTGTCATGCCATGCCAGGCAGGCTATCAGTGAGAACGCTGTCCTCCTGACGAACTCCTCCTCTCCTTTGGACCATTCTAGGATCTTCTTCCAGGCGAGTGGTGTGTTCTCGAAGAGGTTCATGCATACTTGATCGCAGACGTCCCAGGAGTTGATGTCTTTCACCCAGTCATCCATCTGTTTTTCAGTCAACTTCTCAGGCTCGTCGATCATGGCTGCGACGATCATTGCTTCAGGTATCTTTGTCTTCCATAACTCGATAGCTAGTTCATGATTTCTCCCCAAGTCCTTCGCTATCTTTCGCATATCGGGAACTGATACTCCCAATCTTCGTTCAGTTGCCATGCCGTATCGAGCCATTCCCTTCAACTGTCCAGGCCTTGCTTTCGACTCCAGTCTCGTCAGAACCTCATGCACGGAAGCCATTTCCAATCAATCCCATGTTCCTCTCAGATCACCTGACTTCTCGTGAAAATGTTGAGATAGGTGGCCTATAGACCTATGCCGAGTGCCGTGTGCCTCTCTTTCGAAACAAGAGGATCATTATTGCGCCTACTGCTAGAGTGACTGCCAGAATTCCAATCACGGTAGCAGGCTGTCTTCTCACAGAGGCCGGTTCGTATTCTTGCGTCGTTTTCGCTGTCTCAGTTGTCTGAACACTGGTTTTGGAAGTCTCTGTCTTTTGACGAGATAGCGTGTAGATCAGGCTTTGGTATTTCTTTCCAGTCGGGGATAATGTGTTTGAGAGTATGTTCTTCGCCGCCTCAGCGTTAACTAGGGAGAAGAGTTGAAATGGTTTCATCTCGGCCTTCTGCTCGTCATGCTCGATGTAGGAGTAGAGGTATTGCATCCAGAAGAAGGAGCAGAGATCCATATTCAGTAGGTGCGCTAGTTTGACTATGGCCTCGATGAATTTCTGGTCCAGCGGGGACCAGAAGCTGAAGACGTCTCTCGCGAACAACTCGGCCGCGGCCGCCGTTGCAGTACCAAGCTCTCGATCCCAAACCTTGTAGAGCCATGCCTCGCTCAAGAGCAGTCTCTTGCCGTGATCCTTCGCGATCTTCGCGATGCGGATCGCCTTATCCATTACGAAGTCGAAATTGACCGGGTAGATGTGCATGTCTAGGTAGTCGAGGCTGGCGATTTGGGCGAGGGACTGGAAGTACTCGATTTTGTCCCATGTGCCTGCCCCTGCTCCAATCAGAGTTCCTTTTCGATCTAGCCCGTTCAGAATGTACTCAGCCAGCTCTTTCATGTTCTGGACGGAGAAATCCAGTCCAGTGTTCATTGCCTCTGTTTCAGGTTCATTGGCGAATGTGAGGTAGTCTGGCTGCATACTTCCGATGACTGTCTCGACCTGCTGACGTAGTTCCTTCTTGAATTGTTGAAAGGTGAGTCCGGTGTAGTCGACCCTGAGGCTGGTGAAGGCAGGATCGCGGAAGGCAGCGGTCGTCGCAACGTATAGGATGAGATTTCTCGTCTTCACTTCTTGGCTGACTCTCGAGTAGAAGTTGACGTAGCCTTTGCTGTTCAGGAAGTCGGATCTGAGCAGAGGATACTTCACAGCCACCTTGACTCCCCTGATGCCGAGTGCTTTGAGTCGATCCAGCATAAGCGTGATTGCCTGGATGGATTCCGGCTTGAGCAGTTCCTCCCCTCTGTGCCCGTTCGCAGCGATCAGTTCCACCGAGTAGCAGACATTGTGAATTGTGCCAGTCCACTGGGAATCGATCTGGGAGAGTATGCTGCTCAGCTTCGCATCCAGCATCGAGTAGAGATCTCTGTACCTGATCGGAGGAATCGTCTCCAGTAGCTTCATGTTCGATACGTCGAGGTTGCAGGCCCCGGGTGACGGGGGCGCAGGTTTGGGGGGTTGAGCATTGACGCCTTGGCATGCGAAGCCGAACCACAAAACGTAGACGATCATGAAGTAGTTGACTAGTCGGAATGCGTGTTTCATCCTAACTCGACCGGACACCTATTGCTTCCGCACTCCGAATCTAATAGACATTAGCGCCGTGGCGTGACGCAGCCATAGCCGCCGACACTTTTATCGTTGTGAGATCTTATTGGATTGGTTGATGGGTCATGTATTCTGAGAGGCATCAACGGGTTCTTGCCGCTGTCAATCTTGAGGTTCCTGATAGAATCCCCTGGAGTCTCTGGGGACACATTCCCGCGCTGCCTTTCCTGAAGTATTACAGCTGGGAGAAGGCCAATAGAGACGGAGAGGAACTGGCGAAGGCCCATGTGGCTTTTCTGAATGAATTGGACTACAAAATGGATCTTCTGAAGGTGACTCCGTTCTACAAGTTCATGGCCTATCACTGGGGATGCAAATTCCGATTCATCAACAACGAGGAGACTCCTGAATCGGTTGATGTGATCGTCAAGAAGACTGAAGATTGGAAGAGGCTCAGCGTTCTTGACCCGAGGAGGGAACTGAAAGAGTATGTAAGAGCGATCTCGATCCTTTCGCGCGAGATCGGAAGAACAATGCCTATCCTCTTCACGTTACCTAGCCCGCTCGTAATAGCAGTCAACCACGTGTCTACGCCCGAACGCACATACGCAGATATGAGAGCTCAACCGGACGCCTTGAGACAAGGCCTGGAGACAATTGCCCAAACATGCATAGACTACGGTCGAGCTTGCCTCGATGAAGGCGCGACAGGGGTCTTCTATGGTTTGGGCGGCGGAGGAAACATCTGGTCCAAGACGAATCGTAATCAACTGGAGGAATATGGCCTTCGCTACGACAAGAGGGTCTTGGAGGCTCTCAGAGACGCACCAATCAGACTGCTTCACATCTGCAGCAAGAAGAATCAGGAGGATCCAGAGAGGAACGGAGGCCTAATGGAGTCAGGATGGTTCAGGAAATACCCGGTGAACGCGATAAACTGGTGGGACGCCACCTTCACCCCGCTCCAAGTCGCCAAGAGGATATACGGACAGCAGTTCTGCATCGTGGGCGGCATCGACCAGGAGAGCGTAATGAGAACAGGTCGTCCCGAGCAGGTGGAAAGCCAAGTCAAGACAGCGATCGAGAAAACGGATCAAGGTGGGGGGCTGATCATCGGCGCCGGCTGCACATTCTTCCAAGACACTCCACTTGAGAACATCAACGCCGTTGGAAGGGCTGTGGAGAAGTACGGCAGACACACGTCGCGGCCCTAGAACTGCCGTGTGCGTAGCTTTGGGCTCATTGAGCGTCTCACGTCTGAAATAGCCACTGAGCAACGATGTACTAAGGCTTCAGCGCGTGCCAGCAAACTCGCACCGCAATTCACCAAACTCCGCAATACCAGTCTGAAGCCGGCTAGGATATCACATGTTCCTAGGCGCCCATTCACCTCTCGGCCTTCTCGCCTCTGGCGAGGGCTTTCAAATTGGGGCTTCGATGATTATCTCATAGTTCGCGCGCGTAGTGATCGAGAGGTAGAAGTTGGCTTGGCCCCTCTTGATATCGATGCCTGCCGAAGCACTTGCCGCATAGGAGGAAACCGCCTCAACATACGCGCTTTGGCCCACTTGGTAGACGAAGAAGCTGAAGGAAGTGGCTTGTGGCGAGCTGTATGACCATCTGATTCGCCAAGTCGTTGCTGGTATGTTGAACGGTTCAGTCGTCGTGTCTGCTGAGCCTGTGAACCGTTTGACCTCGCGCCACCCTGCCATACCCGATGAGGTCGTCATGCTTGTTGCGATTGTTGTCCCAGGGATTGTCTGAGTGACTGTGACAAATTGCGTTTGAGTCACAGGTGTCTGCTGCGCGGAAGTCATGAGGCTTGTCAGGGTCACGTGTTGAGTAATCGTGATCTGGGATCCTGAGCCTGCGAGCGCGCCAAACATGACTGCGCCCACACCAAACCCAACAACCAAACCGATAATCAACAGAACCACACCTACTCGAAGCGGGTCCAGCCCTTCTTCCTGAGGAGCCTGATAGGCTGGTCGTCGGGAGACTTGATAGGCACGTGGCGTGCTCGCTCTTTGCACACCTAGTTGACGCATCCCACATGCATCACAGAACGATACGAAATCTGCAAGTTCTGCGCCACAGTTGCGGCAGATCTTCATTCTCTTTATCCTCACCTCTTCTCTATCACGTCACTGCTTATCAGCATAACGCGCCGGGTCGTTGTCCGATGGAAAGCAACAGGCACCCACAGAGGCGAGTTGCTGGGCATCCCGCCAACAGGCAAGCATATCACGGTTACAGGAGTCGACATCTTTCGTGTGAAAGGTAACAAGCTGCGGAGCTCTGGTTGAGTTGGGATCAACTGGGCATGATGCAACAACTCGGCGTTACCCCTCCGCCAGGACATTGAAACACGCCCTCAACAAGGGGTCACTCAACAGTCTCACTCCATCTAATCCTGAGAATCCACCTAGGTCGTGGCAGACGCGCGCTATGATGATATTAGAAAGGACGGAACCTTATCATGCTGAGAATTGTCAAAAGCTCTTCGAGGAGATCTGCTTTGAACGCCCTGTATTTCTGTGTTCTCGGCACACCTCTGAATATCGATCAGCCTAGACAGTATTTGGTTGAGGCAAATGTCTAAGCGCTATGAGTTCGGCAGCAACATTCTCGCAAAGCTTACCGTCGCCCTATTGATCGGTTTACCTGTAATGGGCGCTGATCTGCTGTCTCCTGCATCAGCTCGAAGAGAAAGGCCGATTGTTCTTGCCTACTACTATGGGTTCTATGGAGATCCATCCCATGGCGACTGGTCGCAGAGCAGGTTCACGCCTGAGTTGGGACCGTATAGATCCGAGGACCAGTCCGTCATCAGAAAGCATCTGGAATGGGCTAGAGAGGCAGCGATTGATGGTTTCATCGTTTCATGGTGGGGACCAGATTCCTCTAGCGACAGATCATCCAAGCTGCTCTTTCGTGAGGCAGAAGCCTTCGGAGCCAAGCTAGCCATAATGATTGAGAGAGTGGTGAACAGGAGGACCGGGCGAAGTTGGTATGTCAATGTCTCATTCCAAGATCCAGACTTCGTGGAAGGTCTCTACGACACCGTCAGGTATGTCATAGAGAACTATGTGACAGTACACCCCAGGACCTACCTTGTGTTCCGCGGTAGACCTCTCATAGCATTCTATGCTTTCTTGAATCCAGACAAGTATGACGAGGAAGCCTACGCAAGTCTCTTCCGACACCTAAGGAATCGTGTCAGCGAAGAGAAAGGGCTGCCAATCAGCATCTTTTCACTGAACATGGTGGACACCTCAGAATTCGACATTCTCGCCCTCTACAATCCTCTCACTCAAACTAGTGAAAACTCTCAATGCCCGATGCAAGGCGAGACATACCTCTGCAAGAGCGGGGTCAGGGTCGCCAGCGTCGTCCCAGGATACGACGATACTCTGATCGGGAGAAGGGACAGCTCGGTCATCGCAAGGGCGAACGGGGAGCTCTACAAGAGCCAGTGGAGCAACTCCCAGAGCTTCTCTCCTGATGTGGTTCTGATAACCAGCTTCAACGAGTGGTATGAGGGCACAAGCATCGAACCATCAAAGGAGTGGGGGATGTTCTACTTGCAGACTACCAAAGACTTCGCAGGTAGAACAGAAGACCCTATCAAGACTTGGTCGGTCTTCACGATCCCGATAGCAGTCGCAGTCGCGATATTCTTCTTTCGTCAGAGGTTGAGGAAGCTTCTCGAATGGCTTCGACATCATCTGCACGCGCAGAAGTTGTGATTGTGAGATATTTCTGTAATGTTTCACGCTCAATATTCTTCCGTGTTCGGCGCGCGCCTCTTGCTACAGTTTTTCCCAGTCACTTCTGGCCGCTTGGCCTCACATCGAACTCCAAGGCCATGGACCACGCCTGAACTCGACTGGCACGACTGGTGCGCTAACCAGGAGATGTTCTCGTTAAGTCATGTAACAAGAGCTATGACTCTGTATAGTGCGAACGAAAGAATAGCTGGTACCGGTATCGAAAGTGCCCATGCAAGTGCAATCCTTCTAGTGTTGACCCACTTGACTGATTTGACTCTATGAGCTACGCCTACTCCCATTATCGCGCCACCTGCCACATGAGTAGAACTGACCGGCAGTCCTAACAGCGCAACTGAGCCAAGTAAGAGAGAGCTACCGACTTCTGCGCAGAAACCTTGGTACGGCCTCATTCTTGTTATCCGAGTAGCCATAGTCTTCACGACTCTCCACCCACCGAGGAAGGTGCCCAGCGAAAGAACAGCATAAGAAGCCAAAATGACCCATAGGGGAACTGCGAATTCTGAGAGATAACCGTAGTAGAGCAAGAGGGCTGTCGCGATCCCCATGACTTTCTGCGCATCATTTGTGCCGTCAGTGACGGAGACAAAGAAAGCTGAAAGAATCTGCATTCTCCTGAAGTATCGATTGGCTCTTGGCGCTGCAACATTTCTAAATGCACGCGTCACCAGAAGTGTGAGAAGGAGGACAATAGCCAAGGATATCACTGGCACAGTAATCATTGGCAGAACAACTTTCACGGCTATTTCCGTCACCTTGACTGCTCTCAGGCCTCCTGCCGCCAGACCAGCCCCGATGAGTCCACCGACCAACACATGTGTTTCTGAGATAGGAAGCGAGAACATCCACGAAGATACGTAGTCAAATATCAAACCGCCCATCAGAGCAGCGACTATTACATGCCCAGATGCCACTTCTGGAGAGATTATTCCAGTTCCAATCGTAACAGCAACCGCTGATCCAAAGATCATCCCTACGAAATTGCCCGCTGTTGCCAAGCCAACCGCGAAGATTGGTTTAAGCGTTCGGGTGCCCACCACAGTTGAGATCGCATATGCGGCGTCAGTGAATCCTGTCTAGAAACCCAGAGCGAGCGTCAGAATCAATGCGAAACTAAGAAATATGATCATACGTGGAAATCCTTTCTATGCGTTCGCGCGCTGACGAGTTCAAGGAGCAATCTGGGGGGTTCCATGACGATCTTGGATTCCTTCTCAAGAGGAGAGAAGAAAACCTTGTCCTGAGGGACTACCCATTCCTTGAAGCCCATGTTCCCCACGTTCCCTGATGAGAGACTAGATCCTTCTCCAACTCACGGTTGTGTCTATTTGAGGCTTTGGCGTTCGGATTTTCCGAGAGGATCGTATCTCTCGGCTACATTCGGACAGACGCCGATAGCAGATTGGAAAAGAGTGACTTTGGGAGGTTCTTCTCTCAACATGCTCGTCGTCCGTCGTTTGTCTCGTCGTGGTCAGTAATTTCGCGTGTGTGCGCGCGCAACAAGAGATGTGCACGCGAGAAACTGATGAATATCACGGAAGTAAGCTATGAATAAGATAGGATGCTCAAAAAAGAGGCTAAGCTACCTTCGGGTTGGTCTTTCTAGTATCTTCTATGCTTCTGGTAACATTCCCTGCAGTAGACTGGCTTCCCTTCTGTCGGCTTGAATGGAACTTCACATTCTTGCTTACAGTCAGAACAAGTCGCCTTATACATTGTTCTGGGGCCACCATAGCTCCGTCTTTCGTAACCCATGCGATTCTTCACTTCCCTTTCTAGCTAGTTATACAACGGATCATACTGAGTAGGAATCCACTGTATACTGGCGCCACGTTGATGCCCTCTAACAATTAAAGTATTCTGTTTGAGCGGACGCGGACGGCCCTGTTCCCTTATTCATAGGTTTAACACTGTTATGTGCATTTGATGGATTAGGAGCAGGGATTGGAGACGGCTGATTTCGTTCTCCTTCGAGTTAGATGCAGCATCAATGAACCCATCTTTCAGGTACCGCGGCCTCTCTGACCCACAGTAGCTCTCTCGCAAACTAGCATGAACGTCTGAATACGGGGACAACCTGGCTCGCGCCAGTCTAGTGAGTCATCGCATGTCAAACAGGCCTTCTTTCTCAGTTTCGCGCACAAGAGCAAGCTTTAATGATCGTTCATGGATCTACATAGCAGGCTCGGCAAAGCGTTCCATGCTTTGGAGTACGGAGGTGAACAACGAATGAGCGAAACAGCAATGCCTTCAACAGATGCGCAAAGACCAACAAAGCCCCGCGAACCCATCCCTCCTGACACAATCCTCGTTGGAAAGAAGCCGCTGATGGCCTACGCAACCGCAGTAATGATGCATTTCCAAACAGGTGCGAAGGAACTCAGCGTAAAGGCCAGAGGACAAGCAATAAGCAGGGCAGTGGACGTTGTCGAGGTAGTGTCCAGGAGATTTTTCGCGGGAAAATTGAACATCAAGAACATATCCATAGGCACTGAGGTTCTTGGCGAAGGCGACGACATTAGAAACGTGTCAACCATAGAGATCAGAGTGGAGAAACTGGCGTAGGCACACCTATGCGATAGTACACTCTTTCAAACCCCTACTCTTCTTCCGCGAATTCGCATACTCCATCGTCAGGGTAGTTCCTGCAATTGAAAGGCTTGGTCTCATTTATGGCGCAGCAGTGGATCTTCTGTTGTTCATTTCTTCTCAGGAAGGGACAACTGTTTGAAGTGAAGGTTCCTGATTGGTCATTTGGGTCGTCGGAAGTTATTGCAACATGCTTCAAGATGTCTGTTCTCCCTTCTCTTCTCCATCGGATCACATCGTCGTGTGTTGCTTCAAATGACTTCCAGTGAATTATGCAGCAGTTTCCGCACTGTTTGCACAAATGTTGAGTCAAATTTCTCGCCTTGGACGCATGAGTAACCTCATGTCTGAAATCCAGTCTAGTCCGGCGGTGGAAGGATCCTACCGGAGAGATATGCGTCCTTTTGGCTGCATCTTCAATTGAAGGATTCCTGAGTAAGTCACAGCTTGGCAATCCCGGATCTTCACATAGTTGCCTCTCTCAATTTGATTCTCAAGATTTCTCCATGAGTATCTCACGAACGCCCTTCCTGACTCGTCATCTACCACAAGCATGTACTTGTCCATGTTAACTATCTTGCCCTCAATGTTCACGTGCTTCATCCCATTCTCGATGTCCACAATTCTCATGATCCCATTCCCTTCCACACACTCCCAAAAAAAGGTGGTGCGACCTTGGCCTTGCCTAGGAGCTTATTCAGCTCGTTCGCCAACAGCGAAGCGGTCGCGGACCTGCAGAATCTCAATCTTGACATGGTCTCCTGGCCGCGTATTCGGCACGAAGACCACGAACCCATCGATACGTGCGAGACCGTCACCACGCCGACTCAATTCCTTGATGTCGACTTCGTATTGCTTTCCTTCTTCCACGGGCGCATCGTATGCTCGATAACCCATCTGACTTTCACCTCTTTCGACTTCGGTCAGTTGCAACAAGAAGAACGTACGGGCAATCGTTCGAGGAACGACTCTCGACTCTCGTTCTCGTGAACTACCTTACGCTATACTAGCCACCGTCCCATATAAGTGCATCAAGGGCAGGCAGGCCTCCTCGAGAGTATTCCCTCTCTGAGCATCTGAGTCCTGACTTCGAAGAACCGGGTGAGCGGTTGGGATGCGGAAACCATATGTTCCAGGGATTGAAGGATTATTGAGTTGCTTTGGGACGGTATAGTCGAAGGGCCTGGAAGCAGAGAAGAAAGAAAGAGAAAGAAGAACACGAAAAGATGGATCAGCACAGCTAGCTTATATCCACACGGACTGCATACGACATAACAAAGATGAAATCTCTTTGGTACACAGACTGAGTAGATCTGACTTTAGGATGAGAAAACGGCAGAAAAGAAAACAACGTATCAGGAAGCGAACGAAATCAAGTAGAAAGCCCAGCTAGTTCATAGGCTCAGGCGGTCCAGACATTTCAGAATGCTCACCTGAGAATGAAGCATCTCGAGAATTCACTGCACTATCCGCCTGGAAGGAATTGAAGTTTAATGATGTTCAGGTCGAAGTGTCCCGAAAGAGTAGCAGAGGATGTCGTGGTTGAAAGAGTATAGGTGGGGAACTTTCCATAAACGCGTAGCTTACGGGCAACGACAACGAAAACTCATGCTAGTTGCCAGAGGCATCATTGACGGCTTCAAGGTTTGTTGTGAATCAACTAAAGATGCTGCGAACCTTGCGCGCGCATTCAGATCGAGATGCCTGAGGATCGAGCAAAGCGAGAGGGCTAAGTACCGTCTCAGAGTCAGAACTGAAGACAACGTGATCTACGTCACTAGGAAAGGCCCGTTGCACTAACAACTTCCTTAACCGTTTCAAGCTGACGCGCGAAACGACTAATCAAAACGTCGAGCAATTCACTCTGCGGAATGCACAATTGATATGCTTCCGTTCTTTCTTGGGATAGACAACTGCATTTCTCCCCTGAAGTTTCTGACGGTGGCCTGACGAACGATCACCGTGTCGTTCTTCACGACAGAATGAATCTGACGGTTCCATAGAGGTAGCTGAATCTTCCCCGTGCCGTCCGAGAGCGTGGCCGAGCACACAAGAAGAGGCAATCCATCTCTTGACTGGACGGCTCTGATCCTTGATTTACCTATGACCTTGGCTTTCAGATTCACATGCCTTAAGCCAATTTGAAGGTCAGCGATGCGTCTGTCCGCTTCACTGTTGCCCGCAAGTGTGGACTTTGGGCCTCTGGCTCTCAGTAGCTCCATTAGTTCTTGGGGTAGCGCGCGAAGCTTAGCCAGAGAATGTTTTGAGATGGCCGTTTGCGCCACTGCTCGGTCGTTTTGTGAGAACATGAAGCAGGACCTGTTGTCTCCCAGTGCCCGTGATTCTATAGATAGCGATCCGCATGTCGACTTCTCATTCTCTCTGGCCTTCACCAGAGCATTATGAAGAGCAATAGGCTTCAGGTCATACTTTCTTGCCAGCATCAGAAGATAGATGAAATCTCGATCTGAGTCACGCTCATCTGCAAGGCTTCTCAGACTACTGCTGATCATTGGCATGTGAGTTCTCCCTCAAGGCCTCCGGTTTTCCAAAAACGGATCACTTGAACGCCGCAATTCCCGGGAGCTTGAGCCATGAGTGGGCCTCAGGCGTCTATAGGGCTTTCTCTTGAATACGTGTTTAGCTCCATCACCGAATCTGCGAAGTCTCTCCCTTCCATAAGTGGGTCCATTGGGGACAGGCTTGAAATCAAGACGCTGGATTCGATCGTCTGCCATAGACAATATCGTCCGAAAATCGACCCTCTGCTCCGTGGACACTAGCGTCACCGCCGTTCCTGTCCTGCCTGCTCGTCCTGTTCGACCGATTCTGTGGAAGTAGGCAAACGGATCCTGCGGAACATCGAAGTTGATGATGTGGGTGATTCCGTCAATGTCCAGACCTCTCCCGGCCAGATCCGTGGCAACTAGTACACGTCTCCGACCGCTTCGAAATGCTTTCATTGCTTCGTCACGTTGATTCTGGGAAAGAGCACCATTTAGCACCGTGGCCCATTCGTTTCTTCTCCTAAGTGACTGGCCTAGCCAGAACGTGGTACGCTTTGTCCGACAGAAAACTATCGCCCGCTTCACTTCTCTGTCCCGCAGGATGCCGAGAAGTGCTTCAAGTTTCCTCTCTGAAGCCACATCGCAGTAGTATTGGCTAATCTCTTTGACATTGAAATCCTCTGGCTCTATGAGGACTTCTCGGGGATTCCTCATGTATTTCCGCGCCAGTTCCAGTATCTGCTCTGGGATCGTAGCAGAGAAGAGCGCAGTCTGATGTCTACCTCCAATCCTAGCAAGAATATGTTCAACATCATCTATGAAGCCCATATCCAGCATTCTATCCGCCTCGTCCAGGACGATACATTGGACACTCTCAAGACGAAGAGATCCACGTTCAAGATGGTCGATGGTTCGACCGGGCGTTCCAACGATGATCTGCGGGCAGTCTTCCAAGGCCTCAATCTGAGCATTGATTGACTGACCGCCATAGATTGCCAGAGCATGTTTATGTGCCAACTTGCCGTACGAATTGATATCGTCGGCCACCTGCATAGCAAGCTCCCGTGTCGGAACAAGAACCAGCGCCTGAATCTTCAAGCTCTTATCATCAACAATCTCCAGGATCGGTAGGCCGAAGGCAGCGGTCTTTCCCATCCCAGTATGTGCTTGACCAATCACATCATCTCCGCTCCAGATGAGCGGAATGACTGCCTCCTGGATCGGAAACGGTTTCTCAAATCCAAGTGCCTTGACAGCACCCAGTATCTCTGGACTCAGTCCCAGTTCTTCGAAACTTCTCATGGCTTCTTTCTCCCTATCCTTCAATTACGCAGGTCTGCAGTCAAGGCCGAAAACTGGATTCCGCCGTTGTCTCGGGACTCTGCCCACCGCCGGAGCTGGAATTCGGTCTATCTCAGACTTGAGCGTCAGTCAGTTGCAGCAAGAAGAAGGACGCACTGGGAGTCGTTCAGTGGAAACGACTCTCGACTCTCGTTCTCGTGAACTAACTTGACATGTCCTTGTCGTCGTCCTATATAAGGACGAAGCGAAGGTGGGGTCTCGTTTCCCGAAATAATTTCGCATCGCGTAAGATGCGTTACATGGTCAAGTTGAGTGAGAGGAAGATTCGTTGGATAGTGCAGGAGAAGCTGAGGGGGAGGGGTGCAGGCGAGATAGCTTT
>Ga0129297_10000141_pt1 | contig 32529 bp, 27 predicted proteins | sample I18A1metaG_FD_94708 | JGI IMG/M metagenome (GOLD analysis project Ga0129297, IMG submission 94708) | Lake sediment bacterial and archeal communities from Gulf of Boni, Indonesia to study Microbial Dark Matter (Phase II) - ​I18A1 metaG | ecosystem: Environmental > Aquatic > Freshwater > Lake >... | reverse complement strand
GTTTTGGCGTAGTCGAACACCGGGCGCAGGTCGGTAAAGCCGCCGCCGCGCACCACCTCGATCGCGAGTTGGCTGCTGCGAAAGCGCTCGATGCGGCGGATGCGGCTGTGGGCGTAGAGCACGGTAATCAGGCTGTCGCGGCCGCGGGCGATCTGCAGTAATTCGCGGGCAAAAGCCTCGCGCAGCGGCTGCCGGTCGGTCGACTCGCTGACATCAACCGCCACCAGCAGATTGAGTTGGCGCCGTTTGCGCGTCCCCGGGGTATCGTGCTCGAAACGCCGGTGCTCGCGCTGCCAGGTGCTCTGCCGCCCGATGCGGCCGGCGGTCGCGATGAACTGGCGCAGCACCTGCCGCCAGGGGATGGCGGGGGGGGCGAGCCAGCCCTGCACCAGCGTGCGCACGTCATCCGGGATCTCTCCGTGCACCTTGCGATGGGCTTCGCGGACCAGGTCGCGCACCGCCTGCTCGGCCAGGCGTTCGGGGGTGCTGTCGGCTTCGGCCCAGACGGCGTGATCATCAAGGGGCACCCTCCCCGCCCCTTCACGCGCCCGACCACCGTCATCCCTACTGGCATTCCCAGCCCCCTCGCCGGCCAGGCTGCCGAGATCGAAGTGCGGCGCCAGTAGCCGGGCATATTCCTCAGCCGCCAACCCTGCCTCCAGGGCAAACTGCTGCGGCTGCGGAGCGGCGCTGGGCATCCCGGCAACCGACGGGTTGATCGCCAGATCGCAGGCCACCTCCCAGGTCAGCCGATGCCGGCCGCGGCCACGTAGCGGGTGGAGGTGGAGGATATGCTTGAGGCCGTGCTCGAGCAGGGCCAGCTGCTCAACTGGGGGATAGGCCGAGAACTTTCCGGGATCGACACACAGGGTTGGCGTGCCGTTGACCACGGTCACGCCGAGAGGATGGCTGCCGGCTTCCAGCCGCCTGCGAAAGCCAAGGAGCAGGTGCCCGTAGAACGGCCGGCTTTTCAACAGCCGTACCACGGCATTTTCAAGGATACGGCGGGGGTCGGCTCCGGGGACAGGCACCTGCGGAGCCAGTCCCCTCGCGCACTCCTCACTCCTCACGACGCTTCCTTGCTGATCGCCTCGATGGCATCCAAAACCACCGCGTCGTACTCGTCCTTGCACAGCACCGCCGCAACCGGGGGAATCTTCACCAGCGCCTTGACCAGGCCGAAGCGCAGGTCGCGAGGAAGGGAACCGATGTAGCCCACCAGGTTGCGCTCCTGCTCCGGGGCCAGAACGGAGTCGACCTCGAGGGTAGTCACCACATCGTTCAGGGTCACCGCCTGCAAATCGTCACGCTGCTCCCGAACCTGAGCGGCCACTGTCGCCCATTCATCGAGCACCTGCCGGGCGGTGACCGGACGCTCGGCCGATTCCCGGGTCCAGCGCAGAAAACTCACCGCCGCCTCCTGGCCGACGATCCCGGCGTAAACCTCCATCTCCAACTCGGCCGGGAAGCGGCAGGAACGGCGCAGGACGCTGACCATCTCCCAGGCCCGCTCGGTCGGCTCCATCTGCATGTCGAGAGGCGCCCCGGGCCGGGCCAGCAGGTTCGGATAAGCGGCGAGAAACTGCTGCACGCTGCTATCGAACTGCTGCTGCTTGGCATAACGCGCCCAGCAGTGGTAATCGGTTTCCACATAGATCATCACCATGCGATCGAGCAGAGCCCGGTCGAGGGTGGCTACCTGGTAGCTGCCGTCCGGAGGGTTGATCGACACCACCACCTTGTGCTGAGGATTCAGGATATGCGTGTGCAGGCGGCGCTGCTGTCCCTCGGCAGGCGGCTCGACAAACTGGAAGATCGCTTGCAGGGTATCCTCCTGCTGGGCCCGGTTCAACTCGTCGCAATGGATTACCGTCCGGGGGTCATTGTCGCCCGGCCACCAGGACGGTCGCGACCAGTGCATCACCGCGCCCTCGCGATAGGGGATGCCGACCAGGTCGCCAACTTCCATCTGGCCGAGGCGCAATGCCACGTAGCGGCGATCGATCTCCCGGCAGACCTGGACGATGCCGGCCGTCTTGCCGACGCCCCGGTGGCCAACGACGCAGGGGGTCAGGTTGGTATGCAGCAGAATTTCCGCGAGGACCGTCTTCATCTGGGCGACATTCATCGTCCGAGCGCTCCTGAAAGGGGATGGGAGGAGGATACCGCAAGCTTTGGACGAGCGTCCACCGGTTGCCGGCTTGCACCCGCCGGCCGGGCTGGTAAAGTTATCCCATTAATGCAAAGGAGTCTGGCAATGCATGCCATCCCGTACCTGATCCTGGTCTGCACATCCCTGCTCGGTCTTGTCGCCTGCGCCCCGCCGCTCACGGAGGAGGAGATCGTCGATCGCGGCCGCTACCTGGTGAAAATTTCCGGCTGCAACGACTGTCATACGGAAGGGTTCATGGAGCACGGCGGCGCGATTGCCGAGCAGGAATGGCTGAAAGGGAGCCGGCTCGGCTGGCAGAACGAGACCGGGACCACCTATGCGGCCAACCTGCGCCTCCTGCTCAGCCAGATGAGCGAGCGCGAATGGGTCAAAAAAGCCAAAAACATGCGTACCAAGTCACCGATGGCCTGGTACCGGATCATCGAGATCAGCGATAGCGACCTGCGCGCCATGTATCGTTATGTCGCCTGGCTCGGCCCGGCCGGCGAACCGGCTCCGCCGGCACTCCCCGCGGGGGTCACGCCTCCGGAACCTTATCTCTACTTCCCCAGCGCGCACTGACCCGCCACCGCAAAAAACACGCGGAGTCATAACCCTAAAGACGGTTGGTGGGGGAGAACGCCAAGCAAGGGCGACTTTCCTGCTTTTGCCTTAGCGTTTTGCCTGGCACCTTGGTTTTGTTTATCGAACGAAAAATTAAAAAGGGGACAGAAGTTGCATTCTGTCCCCTTTTGCCATCTCTTTTGTTTCCAGCTACTGCCAGGTCCCGTTGGTGTAAACGAAGATGTGCCGGTTGGGGATCACTTCAGATGGGCTGAAGCTGGCCTGCCGGCATTCCACCGGGGTTCCGCAGGCGGCCGTATACACCCGCTCCTTGTAAGAGAGGACGGCGACATACTGGGCGGTCTTGGTCGGCGAGCGGCTCACCTGGCAGGACATGGAGCTGTCGTCGAGTTGATGATAGGAAGCCTTATACCCCCCCTCCGGTCGCTTTTGAATCTGCATGCGCTCGCGTGAGAGAATGTGGTTACGATTCATCTCGACGACCTTCCCCTGAGCAAACTTGAGAAAATCGGCTTTGCGCTGTTCCAGCTGGCGCTCTTCAGCGGTCAGGGCCGCAGCGGGGCTGACCGCCGGCTCGAGCCGGGACACCTTGATCAATTCAGCGGCTGGCACGTCCGCGCTTGCCGGGCCTCCGGCACCAAGCGTTTGAAGCTCTTTCCCGGAGGGAGGAAGCGAAGTAACCGCCCCCTGGGCCGGCTGCGCCGGGGGAGTCACTTCACCGCCAGGGAGCGCGATGATCGAGTCCTGAGACTCGGCTTGCAGTTGCGGCTCCTTTGCAGAAGCCGAATCGGCCTGGGCAACCGATATCAACACCAGTATCAGTCCCAAGGCCAACAATGCTTTAAACAATACGTTCATGCTTTCACCACCTCATCAGGCCATCCGACAAGAATCGCAAAACCCATCAATCCTGCGCAACTTTTTCATCATAGCACACAGGATGGAGCAACGCCAACTCCACCCCCCTTTCCCCTTCCCGAAGCTCATTACTCCCTGTTTTCATTATATCAGCACCAGGCTGTAAAAAAAAACCGGCCGGGCGCAATGCCCGGCCGGCGATTCTCACAGCTCGCATGGAGGCGATTTACTTGTTGATGAATTCCACGCGACGGTTCAGTTTGCGCCCTTCGTCGGTCTTGTTGTCGTACTTCGGCGAACCTTCGCCGTAACCCACCGCTTCAAGCCGGCTTGCGGCCACGCCGTTTTTGGTCAGCCAGTCGAGCACCGAAGCCGCACGGCTCTCGGAGAGCTTCTGGTTATACGCGTCGGTGCCCATGTTGCAGGTATGGCCGGCGACCTTGTAGGTCGTGGTGGTGCACTCGCCCATGATCTTCTTGACTTCCTGCAGGACCGGAACCATGTCGTCCTTGATGTTGGCCTTGTCGAAGTCAAAGGTCAGGTTGGCGGTGATGACACCCTTGCACGGTTCCGGAGCCGGGGCCGGAGCCGGGGCCGGGGCGACAACCGGAGCCGGGGCTGGGGCCGGGGCAACAGGCTTGGCCTTCAGGAAAGCTGTCTCGACAAACGCCGCCAGAGCCTTCTGGTCGGTCAGGTCAGTCGCCACGTAGGCCTTGCCGCAACCACCGGCAGCGGCCACGTCGGCAAGCAGTTTCTTGCCGGCCATGTCGTCGCCGATCCACACGGTGTAGATGCACAGCTTGTCGCCCAGCTTGGCCTTGGCATTCTTGGCCGCGGCGACCGCGTCGTCCATGTTGTTCTGGGTGCCGTCGCTGACGATCACCATGACGGCGGTTCCGCCGGCCTTCTCGAAGTCCGCCGCGGCCGCGTTGATCGCGGCACCGAGCGGGCTGTTGCCGCCGGCGACCTTGACCTTGTCGAGCCCCTTCTTGATTTCGTCGCGCGAGTACTTGGCCATCGGCGCGGCCAGTTCGGTCTCAAGCTTCGACTGCTGCTCGCTGTGCCCGTAGCTGCGCAGGCCGAGGGTTGCCGGGAAATCGGCCGGGAGACTCCAGTTGACGGCGTTGGTGAAGTTCTTGGCGCCGACAAAATTCACGTTGCCGTTGTTGGCCATGGTCTGCGACGCATCCAGCAGGATCTGGTAGTTGTCGGCCTTGGCAACATACTTCCCGGTCGGGAAGCCTTCCGGGGTGAAGGTCAGCGGCTGCGGCGACGACATCATCCCGGCGCAGCCCGCCAGCGCCACGGTGCAAAGCAGCGCCAAACTCATTTTCAACAGCTTCGACTTCATAATCTACCTCCTCATGGTCAGGTTGGCCCGTCGCCGGGGAAACTAATGAAAATCTAGCAGAACAAATACGGTTGTCAAAGTCATTGTCGCCACTTAGCCAAGTCCTTGTGAAACATAGCACATGAAAGCAAAATGTCACGCTATTTCTTGTCCGGGTTAATCTTGCTGATCTTCGATCCCTGGATGCCAAGCCCTGCCATCAGCCCCTTCTGGTCGAAGATGAAGGCATAGATGTCGTCCTTGGCCGTGGTCGTGGTCATGGTCTTGGCCATCCCCTCGTCCATGACCACCACGGTCGGCCCGACGCCGACTTCCCATCCTTCGCTTTTGTCCAGGTACTGCATCGCCGCATCGTTCATCAGGAACATGGCGTAGCCGAAACCCTGAGCTCCGGCCTGCAACCCGTAGGAAGCGGCCACGGTGTTGTAGTAGCCGGCCGTTTTGCCATTCACCAGCAGGGCCCCCTCGCCGTACTGCCCGCCGACCACCAGGCCGGCCTTGATCACGTCCGGAAACACCAGGATCCCCTTGGCGGTCTTGGCCAGATCCCGGGCAACCGGCGATCCGGCATAAAGCGACTCGAGAGCGGCAGCCACCTTCTTGTCGATCTCCGCCGCGGTTCCGGCCAGCGTCATCTCCGGGGCGAGCAGGGCAACAAAGGTTAACAGCCAGGCAAGCACCTTCATCTTCGCAATCTTCATCGTTCATCTCCTCTCAATCATGGGATGGGGGACAAATGTCTTCCCTCGGGCACTGCTCTTAAAAAAGGGGCTCATATTAAATCCATGGAACATGCCAAGTTACCTGCACCCAAGAAGTTGCCGGGCAAACCAAGGGCAGACTTGCATGCCGGCTCATGCCCCTGTCGACAAAGAAGACGAAATGTCAACCCATTGTGAAATATCGACCGCTGAATCGTTTGCGTTAATGAAAACTCCAATCACCTGAAAAGTTGCCAACCGGACAGGAAATGACATCCCCAGGGCGGCAGATCGACATACAGTCCATTCGAAGCGATTTCATCGCCGGCACGCTCATAATCGGCGCCCGCAAGTCGGTCGGTCATCCGCCAGAGATTTCCGGCTAGATCGTCCCAGGGGAGCCGCACCCGGCCCTGCGCAGCAGCATCGTCAAGGTTGACCACCACCAGAACGCGCTCTTTTCGGGACCGCCAGCACCAGGCGACCAGATTCTCGCAGCTGCGGTTATCCGGCCACCCCTCCACGGAACAAAGTTGCCACTCGCCACTACGCAGAGGCTCGGCGGCGAGAACCGGGAGGAGTCGCCGGTAGAATGCGCGGAGTTCCTCATCGACCGGCTCGTCCGGGCGGCGGCCGAGGAAGACCGGCAGGCGGACGGTCCGGCCCTCGAGCTGCCCTTCGTGGACGAGTTTTGCCCCCGGCAGGGTCAGGGCGGCGACGGCCGCGGCCCGCTGCTTTTCAGCCGGGAAGGTGGCGGCGGCCCGGGGCTCGTCATGGTTTTCGATGAAGCGCACCAGATGCTCCTGGTAGGCCATGTCGGCCCGGAGGTGCCCCCGCACCGCCTCGGCCTGACTGTGTTCCAGCCGGTCGTAGAGCTTTTTGTCGTAGCAGAAGTCAAACCCCTGCTGCTGCAGCGCCCATTCGAGATCCCAGTAGGCTTCGGCCATGAAGAGGAAACCGGGGTGATTGGTACGCACCGCGCCGATAAGCTCGGGCCAGTAGTCGGCCTCCGGCCCTGCCCCGGCCCGCTCTCCCCAGGTCTTCTGGAAGATGTCGTTCATCATCAGCATCGCCATGTCGCAGCGCACCCCGTCGCACTGGGCAGCGAGGGAGAAAAGCGTTTCGATCGCCGCCGCTCGCAGGCCAGGGCTGAAGGCGTTGAGTTGCAGAACATCCTGCCAGGCCGGGAAGAATGGGTCGCGGCCGCAGGCGAAGACGTTGTTGCCGACCGCCAGGAACGACGCCGGCTCCCGCTCGATGTCAGCGGTGTCGCCGCGAATGAAGTAATCGGGATGCCCGGTCGCCCACGGGTGGTCGGGGGCCACATGGTTGGGGACGAAGTCGAGGATCAGCTTCATCCCCCGTTTGGCCAGCTCCTTCCGGGCTTTCGCCAGCCCTGCCGGGCCACCGAGGCGCGGGTCGACCACATAGTCGCGCACGCAGTAGGGTGAGCCGACATTGTCGGCTTCGACATAGTCCGGAAGGGCCCGGCGGAAGTCGTCGAGAAGCCCGGGATTGCCGTTGGCGACCCGGGTCCCCGCCGGGCTTCTCTCCCACACCCCCATGAACCAGACCGCGTCGGCCTTGAGGGCGGCGATGGCGTCCCATTCCTTCTTCGGGACGGTGGCCAGGGTGACCGGGGCTTTCTTCCCGCGGCCCAACTCATTGAGCCAGACCCAGGTATTGATTTCGTAAATCAGCGGGTTGCGCGGCCAGCCGTTCATGACTCCCCCGAAGCGTCACTTGCCCACGGTTTTTTTGAGTGCCGCCAGCTCCACGTCTTTTCCCGCCAGCAACTCCTTGGTCACATCGCCCATGATCTGGATGATGCGGGCGATGCCGCCGGTCCAGCCGGTCTGATGGCTGGCGCCGATGCCGGCGCCGTTGTCGCCGTGGAAGTACTCGTAGAAGAGGACGTAGTCCTGCCAGTGCGGATCGCTCTGGAACTTCTCCGCCCCGCCGTTGACCGGGCGGCGGCCGTTCTCATCCGGCAGGAAGATGCGCGTCAGTCGCTTGCCCAGCTCGCGCGCCACCTCGAACAGAGTCATCTGCTGCCCGGAGCCGGTCGGGCACTCCACCGTGAAGTCCTCGCCGTAGTAGGCGTAGAGCCGGTAGAGGGAACCGAACAGCAGGAAGTTGACCGGCATCCACACCGGCCCGCGCCAGTTGGAGTTGCCGCCGAACATCCCGCTGTCGGAATCCCCCGGCAGGTACTCGACGCGGGATTCCTGGCCATTGTGATGGAAGACGAAGGGGTGCTCCTGGTGGTAGCGGGAGAGGGCGCGAATCCCATAGGGGCTGAAAAATTCGTTCTCGTCGAGCATCCGGGCCAGGACGCGGCGCAGCTTCGCCTCGTTGAAGAGCGACAGCATGCGCCGGCCGGCGCAGCCGGGTTCCTGAGGCAAGTGCATGTTGGCCAGCAGTTCCGGGTGGCGGCCGTAGAAGGCCTCGGCCCGCTGGCGGAAGTTGGGCAGTTTCATGATTTCCGCTTCCTCGAAGATCGCCACGGCGGCGAGCGGCAGCAGGCCGACCATGGAGCGGACCTTCAGGCGCGTGGCGCTGCCGTCGGGGAGGCGCAGCACATCGTAGAAGAAGCCGTCCTCCTCGTCCCACATCTCGTCCTGAAGGTTGCCCAGGCGGTCCATGGCCCCGCCGATCCACATCACATGCTCGAAGAACTTGCTGACAAACTCCTCGTAGAGGGGATCGTGCATCGACAGCTCCACGGCGATGCGCAGCATCTGCTGACTGAAGAAGACCATCCAGGCGGTGCCGTCGGACTGCTCCAGGTAGCCGCCGGTGGGCAGCGGCGAACTGCGGTCGAAGACGCCGATGTTGTCCAGCCCGAGGAAGCCGCCCTGGAAGACGTTGTTGCCGTCCTGGTCCTTGCGATTGACCCACCAGGTGAAGTTCACCAGCAACTTGGAGAAGGCGTACTTGAGAAAGTCAATGTCCCCCTTGCCGTCGTGGCGGGCCTTGTCCATCAGGTAGATCTGCATGGTGGCATAGGCATGGACCGGCGGGTTGACGTCGCCGAAGTTCCACTCGTAGGCCGGGATCTGGCCGTTGGGGTGCAGGTAGTCGTTGCGCAGCATCAGGTCGAGCTGGGCCTTGGCGAAATCGGAATCGACGATGGAGAGCGGCAGCATGTGGAAAGCCAGGTCCCAGGCGGCGAACCACGGATATTCCCACTTGTCGGGCATGGAGATGATGTCGTCGCAGTAGGCGTGGGACCAATCGCCGTTGCGAATCCGGTGGCGCTGCTCCGGCGACGACCAGGGGGTGATGCCGTGCTCCTCCAGCCACTTGTCCACATCGTAGTAGAAGTACTGCTTGGTCCAGAGCATGCCGGCCAGCGCCTGGCGCATCAGGGTGACGCATTCCGGATGTTCGGACTTGATCCTGGCCGGGGTGATGAAATCGTAAAAGGCATCGGCCTCCCGGATGCGGGTCAGGAAGATGTCGTCGAAGGTCGCGAACGCCTTGAACTTCGTGCTCGGCGCCGTCCGGCTCAGGCGCAGGCGAAGGACCTCCGTGGCCCCTGCGGCAACCGTCAACTGATAGTGGGGCGCGGCCTTGGTCCCGGTCTGTTCCGGGTTGACCGCATCCTGCCGCCCCTGCACCAGGTAGTCGTTGATACCGTCCTTCACAAAAGGCGAGGTGTTGGAGCCATTGAAGAGACGGGCGTGGTTGGTCTCGTTCTCGGTGAAAAGCAACGGGACGTCGCCTTCGCAATAGAGGTAATAGTCGGCCAGGAGTTTCTGAAAGAGCGGGTCGCTGTGGCGGGCGTGGAGAATACTGCCCTTACCAGTACCGACCTTGCTCAAAACCGGCTTATTGCCCCCCTCTCCCCAGGACCAGGTGTTGCGGAACCACACGGTGGGGAGGACGTGTAGCGCCGCCGCCTCGGGACCACGGTTGGCGACACTGATCCGGATCAGGAGGTCTTCCGGGCTGTCCTTGGCGTATTCGACGAAGACATCGAAATAGCGGTCGTCAGCAAAGACCCCGGTATCGAGCAGCTCGTATTCCGGTTCGTCCTTGCTGCGGCGACGGTTGGTCTCCACCAGGTCTGCATAAGGATAGGCCCCCTGCGGGTACTTGTAGAGGTACTTCATGTAGGAGTGGGTCGGCGTGCTGTCGAGGTAGAAGTAGTACTCCTTGACGTCCTCGCCGTGGTTCCCCTCGCTGTTGCTCAGGCCGAACAGCCGCTCTTTGAGGATCGGGTCCCTGCCGTTCCACAGGGCCAGGGCGAAACAGAGAACCTGGTGGTCGTCGGAGATTCCCGCCAGCCCGTCCTCCCCCCAGCGGTAGGCGCGCGAGCGGGCCTGGTCGTGGGTGAAGTAGTTCCAGGCGTCGCCGCGCTCGCTGTAGTCCTCGCGTACCGTCCCCCACTGGCGTTCGGAGAGGTACGGACCCCATTTTTTCCAGGGAGTTTTCTGTTCGCGGGCTTCCTGGAGACGTGCGGCTTCGGCTGTGGCGGTTTGCTGGCTCATGGCGGGCTCCCCTTGCGGTTCCTCGTGTTCAACTCAAAGAGGTTAACTCCTTGGCATCATTTATCAACCGCCGCCAGCCAAAATAATCGCTTCTCGGCAGGCGTTGCCAAAATGAAGAGGCCGGCGATTGCTCGCCGGCCTCCCGCAAATGCCGTCCATGTGCATATCCGGCTATGGCGCCCCGGTTATCCGTCTGCGCACCAGTGCAAGGTGCTCCTTGAACTGGTAGAGCGCCCCCATGGACGAAACCGGCAGCCAGAGCCTGCTGGCCCGCTCCCCCAGCCGGTCGAGCTGTGCCACCGCCTCGTCCGCGCCCCCGGCCTCGTCCCGGGTCTCCCAGGCGTGCTCGATCATCCGCAGTTCGTAGTAGAGCTTGTAGATCCGCCGCCGGATCTGCCAGCCGAACAGGGCCGGGACAATTTTCATCAGCGGCAGCAAAATGCCGAGCAGGGGAATGAGCATGAAGAGCAACCGGCCCAGCATGACCGCCAGCCAGAACGGCAGGTAGCGCTGCAGGAACGGCTGCCCCGACTTGTAAAAGCGCCGGGCCTCGTCGCTCAGCGGCAACTCTAAAGATTCGCCGGCGGGAAACTGGCCGGCCTTGCGGAACAACCCCGGGGCGGAGTGAACCTGCTCGGCGGCATCGAGGAGCAGGTACTGGATCGCCGGGTGCAGGTCACCGCGCACCACCAGGCTGGCCTTGGGGGCCAGCAGCAGCGTTTCCTCTGGCGGCCGGTTGCGGACCAGATCACCGATGCCGGCGGGGAGAATCTCTTTGTTGAGGTAGGGGTAGAGCGCGACGTAGGCGTCCGAGCGGGGGAAGCCCAACAGATCTATTTTCTCCGAGGCGAGCAGGCGCTGCACCACCGGCGATTCCCAGGAGGCCAGCACCAACGCCGCATCGATCTCGCCGACCAACAGCTTTTCGGCGGCCTCGGCGAAGGTCAGCGGCAGCAGTTCGGCGAACCCTTCGGCCATGCCGTTGCGCTTGAGCAATTCGAGCACCAGGGCGCGGGTGCCACTCCCCTCCGGCCCGATCGAAATACGCCCGCCACGCAGCGTCTCCACCCCCTTCTCGCGGGTACCGGCACGGCAAAAAAACCACAGCGGCTCGTAGAAGACCGTACCGAGCGATTCCAGTTGATGAGCATCCCTGGCCCCCGGGGTACCTCCTTGCAGGAAGGTCACGTCCACCCCGGAATTCGGATCGTTGAGGCGCTTGAGGTTGTCCAGCGATCCGGCCGTCGCCAGGATTTTCAGGTCGATTCCGGAGCGGGCCAGTATCTTGCGGTAGCGCTGGGCGTAATGGTAATAGGCGCCTCCCTCGACACCGGCGGCCAGCGTCACCGTGCGCGGCGGCAAAGGGCTGAAGGTGTTGATGGCGAACCACAGGGCGGCAACAGTGAGGACACCCGCAGCCAGCGTCACAAAGACAATAACAATCGGATGGTTTCGGAAATAGGCTGTCAGCTTCATCTGTTCATTTCGTCTTAATAAACTAAGTTTGCGGGATAACTGAGTCAGGTTCAGGCCGCGATCACCTGTTCCCCTCTCGTCCTGCAATCATCCGGGAGAACTTTTCGGTGAGCACCGGGCCGAGGATCGAGGTGACGACCATCAGCACAATGACCGTGTTGAGGATCGGTTCGTCGATCAGCCGCTGCCCGTTTTTGTCGAGGGTGTTGTAGGCGACCAGGGCCGCCGCCAGGGTGGCCGCCACCTGGGGGAGAGAGAGGGACCACATCAGCAGCCCCTCCGGAGCGGTGAACCGATACAGCCTTTGCGTGATCAACGCCGCCCCGAGCTTGGAGAGGATCAGTCCGCCGACGATCGCCAGGACCAGCAGACTGTTGTCGACCAGGGTGACGACAAACACCCCGAGGTTGATGTGAAAACCGATGCTGATGAAGAAGATCGGGATGAAGAAGCTTTGGCCGATGAACTCGAAGTGCTCGAAGCCCTTGGCGTGCCGGGTCGCCGGGCCGATGGCCAGGCCAACCATGAAGGCACCGATGATCGGTTCCAGGTGGATGAGCTCCGCACCGAAGGCCGCCAGGGCCATGAGAAACAGCACCAAACCGAACTCGCGGTCGGCGGACCCCGAGAACCTGGCCATTAGCCAGGCGCCCAGTTTGCCGATGCCAACGATCACCAGCGGCACGTAGCCGAGCAGCAGCAGCAGTTGCATCACCAGGGCTCCCGGGGAAAAACCGCTCATGTGGATCGGCAGACAGATTGCCAGCACCAGCAGCGAACCGACATCAGTAAAGATTGTCGCCCCGGTGGTGACCGAAACCGCCTCACTGCCGGCGATGCCGTTTTGCTGGACGATCGGGAAACCGAGCAGTGTGTGCGAAGCCAGCAACGAACCGATCAGCAGGGCCGCTACCCAGTAGTAGTTGAACAGGAAACCGGCGGCCATGCCGGCCAGCAACGGCAAAAGGAAGGTGACCAGGCCGAAGAGCAGCGAGCGCTTCCAGACCCGTTTGAAAAGCACATGGTCGATCTCGATCCCGGCGAACATCATCAGCATCAACTTGCCGATTTCGGCGAGAAAATTGCCGACCTGCGGGTTATGGGGGATGATCTTCAGTCCGTGGGGCCCGATGACCACCCCCGCGGCCAGCAGACCGACCACCGCTGGCAAGGAGAAGCGCCGACAAAGCATCGGCACCACCAGAACCAGGAAAAAGGCCAAGGCCACCCGGGCCAGCGGTGGGAAATTCTGGAAAAATTCTGGAAAGAGATCCATCGTCTGTTGTCTCCAGTCGTCCCGGTTATCGTTTTAATGTCAGCAGGCTACAGCCCGCCGCCCCAGCGGTGCTGCCAGAGGATGCCCAGCAGGTCGAAATCCCCCCCAGCAGTGGTATGCAGCGGGGTGCTCGCGTAGAGTTTCACCGAATTGTAGCGGTTGACGGGCAGCGCCAGGGTCATCCCCGCCCGCGAGTTGTCCTGCCAGTCATCGCTGCGCACCCCATCCACCGTGGTGCGTCCGCCGTGATCGTAGGTCGCGCTTGCCGCCGCCCATATTCCATGGCCGAGGTTGTAGGTGGCATGCACCTGGGTGGTGTACACGGGATCCTGCTCCAGTGTTTTCCCCCCGAGAAAATCATGGTTGTCGGTGAACAGAAAAACCCCGCCGGACAGTTCCAGGGTGAAATCCCCCCAGGCTTTGGAAACACCGATATCCGGCTTGACAAACCAGCGATGGTTGCCGAGGTTCACGAGCCGGTCCTCGTCGTACTGACCGAACGGGGCGGACAACTGGATACTGGCCCCGACGATCAAATCCTGCTGATAGCCGGCGAACTCCTGCACCGTGAGGGCTGGAGCCCCGATGAAATTGCAAGAAAAACGGAAACGGGGATCGAGGTAGCCGGAGACCCTGCGTTCACGGGGCTGATCACCGACCATTGCCGAACCGGACAACTCGGAATAGCCGGCAATGATGTCGAATTTGGCCGACTTGCCCAGAAACCCGAACGATCGGGCATAAGCCAGCAGCCCGGTATCCATGCTGAGGGAGGCGTCTTTGAGCGGCGACGAGCCGGAGGTGGCCAGGCCGCCATCGGTGTAGGCATAGCCGCCGAGCAGGAAGTTCACCCCCACCGGGGTATTCACGTAAGCCCGTGGCTCGATTTCTCCCGCAACCGCCACCGTCGCGAGACAAACCTGGCCCAGCAAAAAGGCACTCAAAAAGGACCGGCGCACAGACTTCAACATGATGGGGACGATTCCTTGACGCGGGGGATGTACTTATTAAGCGGTTGATTATAATGAAAAGCATGCCGCAGTTCCGCAAAAAACTTGCGGCCCGCCTGTTTTGTCTGACGTTAATACCGCCATGCTTATTTTTGCCGGGGTCGATATTTCACCCCCGTGCAGCCGACAGCAGAAAACATCTCTCGCCAGATGAAAAACGAGCTGCAATTTCAAAACATTGCAAACCTGCGCCAGTTTGGTATAAACCATGAATACGTTCTATTTTTCCACCCGTCACGACGAGGGATCATGACAATTGTTGCCTGCCACGACTGTGACCTGCTCCACCAACTTCCCGAAGGGGCGGAGGCGACCCTGGTCTGTTCGCGTTGCGGTGCAGTGCTGCACCGTCACAAACCGGACAGCGTCAATCGCTCCCTGGCCCTGACTTTTGCCGCCCTCATCCTCTTTATAGTGGCCCTGAGTTTCCCGTTCCTGGCCATGAAGAGCGGCGGCTTCTTCCAGGAAACCCGCTTACTGACCGGCATCGCCGAACTCTGGAAGCAGCAACTTTACGGCCTTGCCACCCTGGTCCTGGTCACCTGCGTGCTGGTGCCGCTGCTACAGGTCGGCTGCCTGCTCTACCTGCTGCTGCCGATTAAAAGGGGACTCCCGTCCCCTCGCCATGGTGCCGGAATCCTCCGTTTGATCAAGCACGTGGCTCCTTGGGGGATGCTCGAAATCTTCATGCTCGGCATCCTGGTGGCACTGGTCAAACTCGGCAAGATGGCCACCATCGTCCCCGGCACCTCGGTCTTCGCCTTCGGAGCGCTGGTGTTGGTGATGGCTGCAGCAACGACGACTTTGGATATGCACCTTCTCTGGGAGCGGTTGGATTCCCGCCGATGAATGCCGCTCCGGCCACCGCCCGCCAGCTCGGGATGCTCAGCTGCCACGACTGTCATCTTCTCACTGCAGTCCCGGCGAACGGCCACGAGCACCTGAGCTGCCCGCGGTGCGGCGCGGCCTTGCACGCACGCAAACCCAACAGCCTGGCGCGCACCTGGGCGCTGGTCATCGCCGCCACCATCTTCTACATTCCGGCCAACCTCCTGCCGATGACCATCACCTCGTCAATCGCCGGCGTTCAAGCCGACACCATCATGAGCGGAGTGATCTACTTCATCCACAGCGGCTCATGGGAAATCGCTGCGGTGATCTTCATTGCCAGCGTCTTCGTGCCGCTGCTCAAGCTGCTGATCCTGGTCTACCTGTTGATCAGCGTTCAGTTGCGCTGGCACCGGCGCCCCAAGGACCGTACGGCGCTCTACCGCCTGACCGAAGCCGTCGGACGCTGGTCGATGCTCGACATCTTCGTGGTGACCATTCTGGTGGCACTGGTCAAACTGGGTGCCGTGGCCAGCATCGAGGCCGGCCCGGCCGCTGTCTATTTCGCCCTGGTGGTGATCATCACCATGATCGCCGCGGAGAGCTTCGATCCGCGTCTCATCTGGGACGCACTTGAGGAGGATGCATGACTGTCCATTCCCCACCCGAACAACATGCCGCCGTCGCCACGGTCAAGGCCGGCCGCAGCTTTTCCATCATCTGGCTGGTACCGATCCTGGCTCTGCTCATCGGCGGTTGGCTGGCCTTCAAGGCGGTCAGCGAAAAAGGACCGACGATCACCATCACCTTCAACACGGCCGAAGGGCTGGAAGCCGGCAAGACCAAGATCAAGTACAAGGATGTCGAGATCGGTAAGGTCGAGAGCCTCAGGTTGAACCCTGATCTCAAAGGGGTTGTCGTTACGGCCGAACTCAACAAGGATCTCGAAAAAGTCCTGACCGACAAGACCCGCTTCTGGGTGGTGCGCGCGCAGATCCGCGGCGGGTCGGTATCAGGTCTCGGCACTTTGCTCGCCGGGGCCCACATCGGCATCGATCCGGTCGAGGGTGGGCAACCGGCTCGCTCCTTCAAGGGACTCGAGGTTCCGCCGGTGATCACGACCGGACTTCCCGGCCGCCACTTCTGGCTGCGCGCCGACACCCTCGGTTCGGTCAATATCGGCGCGCCGGTCTATTACAAGCAGATCCAGGTCGGCCAGGTGGTCAGCTACAAATTCGGCGACGACGGGCAATCGGTCGATATCCAGCTGTTCATCGAAGCCCCGCATCACCTGCGGGTCACCGAGAACACCCGTTTCTGGAACGCCAGCGGCGTGGACGTTGCCCTCAACGCCCAGGGGCTCAAGGTCAAAACCGAGTCGCTGGTCTCCATCATCGGCGGCGGTCTGGCCTTCGACCTGCCAAAGGACACCATTCCCGGCGAGGAAGCCGCCGACAATGCCATCTTCCGCCTCTACCCGGACCATGACAGCATTCAGGAAAAGACCTACACCGTCCGCCGCTACTGGATGATGTACTTTGACCAGTCGGTGCGGGGGCTGAGCATCGGCGCGCCGATGGAACTTTATGGGGTCAAGGTTGGCGAAGTCGTTGATCTCGCATTGGAGTACGACAATAAGAAGAAGCAGTTCCGCGTCCCGGTCAAAGTCGTCTTTGAACCCGAGCGTATGCTCGGCGGAGAGGGTTCTAAAAAAGTTACGCAGGAAGAAGCGGAAAAGTCTCTTAAAATATTCGTTGAGGAACGCGGCCTACGCGCCCAGCTCAAGAGCGGCAATCTGCTCACCGGGCAGCAGATCATCGACCTGAGCTTCAAGCCGGAGGCAAAGAAGTCCAAACTGACCTTTGTCGGCAGCTATCCGGTCATACCGACGACCGCCGGCTCCCTGGATCAGATTCAGGAGAGCATCGCAAAGATCACCAGCCGCCTGGAGAAGGTCCCCTTCGAGCAGATCGGCAATGAGCTCAACGAAACGCTCAAACAGGCCAAGGAGTTCACCGGCAAGCTCAACAACGAAACAGCCCCGCAGCTCAAGGCCACCCTGGCGGAACTGGAAAAGACCCTGAAGGAGTTGCAGGCGACGGTGGGCAAGGACTCGCCACTCAACTACAACGCCAAGAAAACCTTCGAGGAACTGACTCTGACGCTGCGGTCGCTGCGCGAACTGACCGAAACGCTGGACAAAAAGCCGGAGTCACTCATCTTCGGCAAGGGAGGGAATACCCATGAATAGCCGTCTCCACCGCCTGGCCGCAACCGGCCTGTTGGCCGGTGTTCTGCTGACAGGATGCTTCGCCACGTCGCCACAGGTCTCCTACTACAGCCTGTATGCCCCGGCGCAAAAACCGGCGTCAACCGCGACCACCACCGGCAGCCTGGGGTTGAGCGTCGGCCCGGTGACGATTCCGGACATCCTCAAGCAGGAGAAGATCGCCACCGGCGGCGCCGATGGCCGCTACCGCACGGCGGAGTATCACCGCTGGAGCGGCGAACTCGACCGTGATCTTGCCAGGGCGGTTGCCGAACAGTTGGCCGGAAACCTTGGCACCGAACGGGTCGCCATCTTCCCGTGGGACCAGACCTTCGTAGCGGATTGCCGGGTGTACCTCGACATCCTGAGCATGGGCGGGGAAGTAGGGAAAGAAGCGACGCTGAACGTCCGCTGGGCCCTGGGTAAACCCGGCGAGGCACAGCCGTTACTGATCCGGCGCAGCGACCTTCGGGAAACTCCGGCCGAAGCCGGCTACGGCGCCTGGGTCACCGCCCAGCAGCGCAACCTCGCCAAACTCGGGCAGGAGATCGCCACCGCCATCCGCGAAAACGTCAAACCCTGAGCTGATCCCGAGGGGGCACTCGTTCATGGAAACCGTCCGATTAACTGCCCGACCGGCCTGGCAGGCGTTGGCCGAACATCATGCCACGCTCCGCGACATGCACCTGCGCGGGCTGTTTGCCGCCGACCCTGGTCGGGGTGAACGGTTGGCGGTCGAAGCTCTCGGCCTGTACCTCGACTACTCGAAAAACCGCGTGACCGAAGAGACTCTGCGCCTGCTGGTGCAACTTGCCGAAGAGTGTGGTCTGCCGGCGCGCATCGAGGCGATGTTCCGTGGCGAGAAGATCAACAGCACCGAAAAGCGCGCGGTCCTGCACACGGCCCTTCGCGCCCCGCGCGGCGCAACGATCCTGGTCGACGGCGAGAACGTGGTTCCCGGCGTCCACGCGGTCCTCGACCGGATGGCGGATTTTGCCGGACGGGTACGCTGCGGCTCTTGGCTCGGCCATAGCGGCCGCCGCATCCGCAATGTGGTCAACATCGGCATCGGCGGCTCCGACCTCGGTCCGGTGATGGCTTACGAAGCGCTCAAATACTACAGCGACCGCAGCCTGACCATGCGCTTCGTCTCCAACATCGACGGCACCGATTTCGCCGAGGCCGTGGTCGATCTCGACCCGGCAGAGACGCTGTTCATCGTCGCCTCCAAGACCTTCACCACCCTGGAGACGATGACCAATGCGCAGACGGCCCGCGACTGGCTGTTGCAGGCCTTCAGCGGAGATACGCAGGCGGTGGCCCGGCACTTCGTGGCGGTTTCCACCAACGCCGCGAAAGTTGCCGAGTTCGGCATCGACCCGGTCAACATGTTCGGCTTCTGGGACTGGGTCGGCGGCCGCTATTCGCTGGATTCGGCCATCGGCCTGTCGACCATGCTGGCCATCGGCCCGGAGCAGTTCCGCGCCATGCTCGACGGCTTTCACCGGATGGACGAGCACTTCCGCACCGCTCCGTTCAACCGCAACCTGCCGGTACTGATGGGGCTGTTGACGGTCTGGAACGTCAACTTCTTCAACGTTCCGACCGTGGCGGTCCTCCCCTACGATCAGTACCTGAAGCGCTTCCCGGCCTACCTGCAGCAGCTGACCATGGAGAGCAACGGCAAGGGGGTGACCCTCGACGGCAGGCCGGTCGACTACGCCACCGGGCCGATCTACTGGGGCGAACCGGGGACCAACGGCCAGCACTCCTTCTACCAGCTGATCCACCAGGGGACACACCTGATCCCCTGCGATTTCATTGCCTTCCGCGAGTCGCTCAATCCCGTGGGCGATCATCACCGCCTGCTGCTGGCCAACGTCCTGGCCCAGGCCGAGGCGCTGGCCTTCGGCAAGACACTCGAAGAAGTGCAGGCCGAGGGGGTCGTCGGGGAACTCGCCGCCCACAAGGCTTTTGCCGGCAACCGCCCGTCCAACACCCTCCTGGCCGACCGCCTGACTCCGGAGATGCTCGGCAAACTGGTGGCACTTTACGAGCACAGCGTCTATGTGCAGGGGGTGATCTGGGATGTCAACCCCTTCGACCAGTGGGGGGTGGAACTGGGCAAAGCCCTGGCCCAGCGCATCGCCCCGGAACTCGCCGATGTGGAGAGCTCTCCTGGCCACGACAGTTCGACCAACGCCCTGATCCGCCGCTGCCGGCAAACCCGGAAAGGATAGTCCCATGACCTTCTCTGCCCCACCGCGTAGCGATCTGGCCCGCACCGTTTTCGGGGTGCTCTTCCTGGGACTGCTTCTCGCTGCGACAGTCTGGATTCTCAAGCCATTCATCCTGGCGCTGGTGTGGGCGACGATGATTGCCGTGGCCACCTGGCCGATACTGCTCGGCGCCCAGAAGTACCTGCGCAACAGCCGGTCCCTGGCCGTGCTGGTCATGAGCCTCGGCATGCTGGTGATCCTGATTCTGCCGATCGTCATGGGGGTGGCAACCATCATGCAGCACATCCCCAAGGTCAAGGCGTGGCTTCTGAACATCACCACGAACGGCTTGCCGTCCATGCCGGAATGGCTCGGCAACCTGCCGTTGGTTGGTGGAACGATTGCGGAGAAGTGGGCGGAGGCCGCCGCGGCCGGGCCCGAGGGACTCTCCGCGCAGATTGCCGTTTATTCGCAGAAGGGACTGGCCTGGGTAGCGGCCAATGCCGGCAACATGGGGATGACTGTGGTCCAGTTGCTGCTGACCCTGGTCCTGACGGCCATCCTCTACGCCCAGGGGGAAACGGCTGCAGCGGGAGCCAAGCTGTTCTTCCGGCGGCTGGCCGGGGACCGCGGGGAGGAGATGGTGACCTTGGCCGGCAAGGCGATCCGCGCCGTGGCCATGGGGATCGTAGTCACCGCCCTGATCCAGTCGGTGCTCGGAGGTATCGGTCTGTGGGTGGCGGGGATTCCGGCCGCCGGGCTGCTGACCGCCGTGATGTTCATTTTTGCCATCGCCCAGATCGGCGTGGGGCCGGTACTGTTGGTGGCAACCGGCTGGCTGTTCTACAAGAAGATCACGGTGTGGGCCATTGTGCTGCTGGTCTGGACGGTGGTGGTCGGCAGCCTCGACAACGTCATCCGCCCGATCCTGATCAAACGCGGAGCCGACCTGCCATTTCTGCTGATCCTCGGCGGGGTCCTCGGCGGCCTGGTCGCGTTTGGCATCATCGGCCTGTTCGTCGGCCCGGTGGTCCTGGCGGTCAGTTATACGCTGGTCAAGGCCTGGGTCAACGATGCCGGCCCGGAACCGGAAGGGATCGGGATGGACCCTTCCGAAGCGCAGCCGAAGGGCTGACCCGGGGCCGTGCGACCTCGCGGCAGGCGGCACGGCCTGAGCTGATCCGTCGCTGGAGAGGGGGCGACAGGGGATGAGGAGAAAACCGACGGCCGCAATCAGCGCCGAACAACTTCTTCGGGAAATGGCCGAGGCTTTCGCGCTGCACGAAGTCATATGCAATCCCGCCGGGGACCCGGTCGACTTCCGCTACCTGGCGGTCAACCCGGCGTTCGAGACCCTCTCCGGCTTGCAGGCTGCCGACGTGGTCGGCAGAACCGCTCGCGAACTGTTCCCGGACATAGACAATTTCTGGATCGAGACCCTCGGTGCGGTGGCCCTGTCGGGAGCGGTGGCCCGTTTCGAGCGCTTTTCCGGAGAATTCGGCAAAACCCTGGAGGTCAAAGCCTATCGGCCGGAGCCCGGACGGTTCGCCTGTTTGATTTCTGATGTTACCGATCGCAAGCAAGCGGAGAGCGTTCTGCGTGAAAGTGCCGAGAAGTATCGCCTGCTAATCGAAACCCAGATCGATCTGGTCGTCAAGGTCGATGTCGAAGGACGGTTTCTCTTCGTCAGCCCGAGTTACTGCGAGACTTTCGGCAAGTCCGAGCAGGAATTGCTCGGGCGACCATTCCTCCCCCTCGTTCACGAAGAGGATCGTGCTACCACCGCCCAGGCGATGGAACAGCTGTTCCGCCCACCTTACTTCGCTTACATGGAACAGCGGGCCATGACCAAGGACGGCTGGCGCTGGCTAGCCTGGTCGGATCGTGCGGTATTGGACAGTCAAGGCCGGCTTGAAGCGATCGTCGGGGTGGGACGTGACATCACCGAACGCAAGCGGATTGAGCAGGCCCTGCAGGAAAGTTTGAGCAGACTTCAGAAAATCATGGACACCTGCAGGGAGTGGATATGGGAATTCGATCTCTCGGGACGCAATGTCTTTAGTAATGACAGTATCCTGAACATCCTAGGCTATTCACCGGCAGAAATCTTGGGAAGACCCTATTCGGAACTGCTGCATGAACAGGATTTACTCGAGGTCACCAGCACCCTCCCTCGCCTCATCGAAGAGAGGCGCGGCTGGCAGGGGTGGGTCCTGCGCTGGCGGCACAAAGACGGCAGTTACCGGTGTTTGGAGAGCAACGCCGAGCCGGTCGTCGGCGCTGCCGGGGAGATAACCGGTTTTTGCGGGGTGGACCGCGACGTCACCGCGCGTATCCAGGCAGAAACGGCGCTTAGGGAGTCCGAGAAGCAGTTCAACGATATCGTCACCTTTCTGTCACAGCCGGTCTACGAGGCGAATCTCAACGGCCGGCTGACCTTTGCCAACCGGGCCGCCTTTGCGCTGTTCGGATACAGCGAGGAGGATTATGCCGCCGGCCTGAATGTACTCGACATGGTCATCCCGGAAGATGTCGAGAAAGCCAGGGAGCGGATTGGCCGACTGTTCCAGGGGATCGATGAGGGGTGTCAGGAATATACGGCGCGGCGCAAGGACGGCAGCACGTTTCCGGTGATCATCTATTCGAGCCTGGTGAAGAAAGACGAGCAGCCGGTCGGACTGAAGGGGCTCATCGTCGACATCACCCAGCGCAAGGGCTACGAGCGGGAACTGGAAGCGGCCCGCGACGCGGCGCAGAGGGCCAACCGCGCAAAGGACGAGTTCCTCGCCAACATGAGTCACGAACTGCGCACGCCGATCACCGCGGTCCTCGGCTTTGCCGAACTGCTCGAGGAGACCGAACTCTCCGCCCGGCAACGGGAGTACCTGAACACCATCGCCACCTCGACGGAATCCCTGCTGGGGTTGGTCAACGACCTGCTCGACATCGCGAAGATCGAGTCCGGCAAACTCAACCTTGAGCATGAACTGTTCAGCCTGCGCGAGGTGGTCGGGCAACTCGTGGGGAGCAAGACGCCCGAGGCGACGAAAAAGGGGCTGAGCATCACGGTCCGGATCGCGGAAGACACCCCGGACCATTTGTTCGGCGACCCCCTGCGCTTCAATCAGGTACTGCTCAATCTCCTTGGCAATGCCATCAAATTCACGCTGCAGGGGGAGATCCGCCTGGAGGTCGGCATCGAGGAACGGCACTCGACCGGTGTGGTTCTGCGCTTCGAAGTGATTGACAGCGGGATCGGCATCAAGGCGGAGGACCTTGGCCGCATCTTCGACCCGTTCAGTCAGATCGACCCATCCCTGTCAAGAAAGTTCGGCGGGGTCGGCCTCGGCCTGGCCATCTGCAGGCAACTGACCGCCCTGATGGGAGGGAAGATCTCGGTGGAGAGCCATCCGGAGACCGGCACGACCTTCCGCCTCCTCCTCCCTTTCCCCCTGGGCGAACCCGGGCCGATGGGGGCAACCGTTGAAGAGGGGGAACGTCCGTCTTTCTGGCCCGGGGCGCCCCCACGGATTCTGCTGGCGGAAGATGCCCAAAGTTCACGGCAGTTCATCCTCGCGGCACTGCAACGTCATGGCCTGCACGCCGATGTCGCCGACAACGGGGTTGACGCACTGGCCATGTGGGAACGGTCCGATTACGACCTGATCCTGATGGATGTGCAGATGCCACTGATGGACGGCATCGAAACCGTCAGGAGAATCCGCCTGCAGGAGGAAGAGCGCGGCGGGCACACCCCGATCATCGCCATCACGGCCCATGCGATGAAGGACGATCGCCACTCCTTCCTGCGCAACGGGTTTGACGATTACCTGGCAAAGCCGATGAGGATCAAGGAACTGTTCCGCGCTATGAGGCGGATGCTCGTCCAGAGGTAAAGGCTGTGCCGGCGAACAGCGGCTAGGGCGCCAGGGATATTTCTACGTGGAGTTCCTCGGCAACGGCGGTCAGCCCGGCCTTAACCTGGTTCAGCGGCAGCCCTTCGGGGATCTGTACGGCTATTTCCATGCGATAGACCGCCCCGCCGCTCTCCGGGGAAGCCTGGACCGACGAAGTCAACTGAGCGATGTTGACCCCTTCGCCGGCCAGGAACCGACTGACCTTGTAGACGATCCCCGCCTGATCCATCCCCTCGACATGCACGGTTGCCGCCGTGAACCGGCCCGCGGGGCCACTGCCGCGCCGTTCCAGCAGACGCAGGAACGCGGAGATCCCCTTGTCCCTCTCCAGCCGGCGGCATTCCCGCGCGAGCACCTCTTCGATCTCTGCGGAACGGGCGGTAAAAAGCAGGATCAGGGTGAACTCGTCAGCGAGCAGCACCATGGAAGTCTCTTCCAGGTTGCAGCCGTTCTCGTAAAGCAGACAGGTGACATCGGCGACAATGCCGGGGCGGTCCTGACCGAAGGCCGTCATAATGTAACGTCGATCCATGAAAACCTCGCCGAGATGCCTTGCTCGACAGACGGTGCAGGCGGCTGCCTATTTGGCGGCCGCCGGCTGATTCTGCTTGAACTTTGCTTCCAGGCGGGCTTTCAGCGGTGGCCCGACCTCCTTCCCCCAACTCCTGCCGATCTCCATGTTTTCCTGCATGATCTTTGGCATCATGGCGAGGGTCTTCTTCCCCAACTCGGTCTGGTAGAAGCGGTAAAGTTCCTGGATCTCCTCGGCCGAATAGGACCGGTCGAAGATCGCCGCGATTTTCGCCAGCAGCTTTTCGCGATCGGCAACCAACTGCTGCTCCACTTCGGCGCGAATGATCGCCATGGCCTCGGGCGGGATTTCCGGCCGGGAGGTCTTGAGCACCTGGTAAATCTGCTCGGTGAGCGACTTGCCGTAACTCTGGGCGAGATCATCAACGCCGCCAAGGGCCATGATCTTCCGGATAGTGGCAGCCTTTTCGGCGGCAGGGTCGGCAGCCAGGGAAGTCAGCGGGGTGGTGCCCAGCAGCAAAAGAGCAAACACAAAGGCAACGCTAGCTTTCATCATCAATCTCCTTTGATTCAGGTTTCAGCAAGCATGGCACACCGCCCCGCACCGAGCAGGGCGGTGTGTTCGTTGAGAATGACGCGGACGGGAATGGTCTCCAGCAGGGGGCTGAGCCGTCCTTTGGCGGTGAAGGCGCGCATGAAGAGGGGCCCGCGCAGCCGTTCGATGATCTTCGGGGCGATGCCGCCGCCGAGATAAACGCCGCCGGTAGCCAGTGTCCGCAAAGCCAGGTTGCCGGCTTCGGCCCCGTAGAGAGAAACGAACAGGTCCAGAGTCTGGCTGCACAGCGGGCAACGGCCTTCCATCGCCGCCCCGGAGATCACCGCAGCCGGCACCCCGTGCGCCATCGCCTCGACCACGGCCGGAGATTCGCCAATATGCCGGCGATCGCGCAGGAAGCGATAGATGTTGACCAACCCCGGTCCGGAAAGGACCCTCTCGTAGCTGACCCGCCCGTGCTCGGCGCGCAGGTGCAGGAGCAGTTCGCTCTCCAACTCGTTGCGCGGCGCGAAGTCGGCGTGTCCCCATTCACCGGGGAGCGGCCGGTGCAGTGTGCCATCCCAGACCGCCATGGCCTCGCCGAGACCGGTCCCGGCCGAGATCACGGCGATGGCCCCGGTCGGCTCCACTTCTCCGGGGTTGAGCAGGGCAAAATCCTGTTCCTCGAGGAGCGGGATGCCATAGGCATTGGCCTGCAGATCGTTGATCAGGATCACCTCGGGCAAGCCGAGCAGTGCTGCCAGTTCTAACCCGTCGACCAGCCAGGGGAGGTTGGGGGTAAGCACCCGGTTGCCGCGCACCGGCCCGGCAATACCGAAGCAGGCCCGCTCGGGGGCCAACCCCGTCGTGGCGGCAAATTCTTTGACGATGGCCGCCAGCGTACCGTGGTTGCGGCTGGAGAAATGCTCCTTCGCCAGCGTCTCGACACCTTCGGCCGTGGCACGGAAGAAGGCCAACCGGGTGGTGGTGCCGCCAATGTCGCCTGCCAGAATCAGCATACTTTCCCCTCTTTGACCACAGTCAAAGTCAAAAGCTATCACGCAAAGACGCCAAGATACAAAGATTACAGGCCCTGCCGTTTGCGTTCTTTACGCCTTGGCGTGAGCAGAAAACCCGTTTCCTCTTGAATTTTTACCGAGAGCCTCTGGCAAAAGTGATCCACTCATGGTTCGACAAGCTCACCATGAACGGTCTTTCACTGAGTTGGCTATCCCAAAGACCGTTCGCCCTGAGCTTGTCGAAGGGTGAACATGACTTTTACAAGCGCTGCGAGATTTAACTATAACAGATTGTCTAGACAAAATTAATGCGTTTCACCGTGTCACGTGCTGCAGCACGGTGCCGTCCGGGGCGAGCAGAACGATGTCGAAGGGCATCTTCCCCAGGGCATGGGTGGCGCAGCTCAGGCAGGGATCGTAGGCACGGATGCCGTGCTCGATGCGGTTGAGTGCTCCCTCCGTCAGTTCGCCGCCGCGCACGACTGCCTTTGCGATCTGCAGGATGGTGCGGTTCATCGCCAGATTGTTCTGCCCGGTGGCAACCAGCAGATTGACGCGGGTGAGCAGGCCGTGCTCGTCGACATGGTATTCGTGGAACAGGGTGCCGCGCGGCGCCTCGACCACACCGATGCCGACCTGGTGGTTGGTGCTGGCGTGACTGCGCACATGCTCGCCGGTCAGTTCCGGGTCGTCGAGGACTTCGGCAATCCGCTCCAGGGCATGGAGGATCTCGATCAGCCGCGCCTGGTGATAACAGAAGCTGCCGTGCACCGGCCTCACGCCATCCGCCAGGGTGCGAAGCCGCCGTAATTCTTCATCGGCTTCGGGCGTACCGGCACGATCGGCAACGTTGAGGCGGGCCAGCGGCCCGACCCGGTACATCCCCGCCCCGCCGGCATAGCCCAGCGGCCGGTAGAACGGGAACTTCATGTAGCTCCACGGCTCCTCCGCCTCACCGAGCAGCTCATCGTAGCGCACCGGATCGAAGCCGTCCTCCAGGCGATTGCCCGCCGCGTCGATCATCCTCAAGCGGCCGTCGTAGTGGTCAAGGATGCCGTCGGCTCCGGTCAGGCCAAGGAACAGGCTGGGGAAATTGCCGGTGTACGCGGCCGCCTCGGTCTGGCGCGCCAGGGCTTCGCGCCCGAGAACCAGCGCCTTGCGGGCAATACCCAAAGCTTCTGGGAGTCCGGCCGCCATCCGGTCGCGCCTGGCCACGGTCAGCGGCTCGCGCCCACCGCCGGCCAGAGCCCAGGCCGGATGGACGCTGCGGTCGCCGAGCAGGCGAATCACCTCCTGACCGAAGGCCCGCAGGCGGATGCCGTCCCTGGCAACTTGCGGATGGGCAGCGATCAGGCCGAACAGGTTGCGGCTGTGCGGGTCGCTCTCCATCCCCAGCAGCAGGTCGGGGGCACTCAGGTGGAAGAAGCTCAGGGCATGGCTCTGCACCAGCTGCGCCCAGTTGAGCAGGCGCCGCAGCTTTTCCGCGGCCGGGGGGATCTTCACCCCCTTGATGGCGTCGCCGGCCTTGGCCGCGGCCAGCGAGTGGCTGACCGGACAGATCCCGCAGATACGTGCAGTGATCGCCGGCATCTCCCGGTAGCTGCGACCGAGGCAGAAATTCTCGAAACCGCGCAGCTCGGTGACATGCAGGCGGGCATCGCTCACCTGGCCGCTGTCGTCGAGCAGCAAAGTGATGCGGGCATGCCCTTCGATGCGGGTGACAGGCTCGATGGTGACAGTTCTGGCCATGGCGTTCTCAACCGAAGGTGCGCTGCTGCTCGGCAAGGGCCACCGGCTGACCGCGCAGCAGGGCGGCGACCGCCGTCCAAATCCGCTCCGGGTCCGGTGGGCAACCGGGGATGAACGCATCGACGTCGACCACATGATGCACCGGCAGCACCTTGGGAAGGAGTGCCGGCACCTGTTTGATCGCCGCCGGCCCGACCGGCGCCTCCCCTGGAGGTTCGTGATAGACGGTGCCAAACAGTTCGCGAAGCTTGCCGCTGTTGCGCAGGGCGGTGACATTGCCGGTGACCGCGCAGTCACCCAGACTGACCAGCACGCGGCTGCGCTCGCGCACCTTGAACAGCAGTTCCAGATTGTCGACGTTGGCCACCGCCCCTTCCACCAGAGCGATGTCGACCCCTGCCGGGTATTCCTTGGCATCGACCAACGGGCCGTAAACCAGGTCGACGGCAGCGCAGAGTTCCAGGAGGCGCTCGTCGAGATCGAGCAGGCTCATGTGACAGCCGGCACACCCGCCGAGCCAGATGGTGGCCAGCCGCAATTTGCGCTGCGCCGTCATGCGCCCCCCTCCCCTCTGCCGTTGCCGGTACAGCGCCGGCGCTCCATGACCTGCCGCAGATGAGTCTGATCGCGCAGCATCTCCCCCGAGGTCGCCCCCTTGCGGGTGAGAGCCCCGGTCGGGCACATCTGCACGCACTTGCCGCAGTCGGTGCAGCTGGTGCTCTTCCCCCAAGGCCGGTCGAGATCGACCGTCACCCGGCTGGTGATGCCGCGCCCGCTCACCGCCCAGGTGCAGGCCCCTTCGACTTCGCTGCAGGTCCGCACGCAGCGGGTGCAGAGGATGCAGCGGTTATGGTCGAGGCTGAAGCGCTCCTGGCTGGCGTCCAGCTTCAGCGCCGGATGCAGGTAGTCGTAACGCACATGATCGACGCCGAGGCGGGCCGCCATCTCCTGCAGCTCACAGTGGCCGCTGGCGATACAGATCGCGCAGGTGTGGTTGCGCTCGGCCAGCAGCAGTTCGACGATCATCCGCCGCCAGCGCAGCAGCCGGTCGCTCCCGGTCTTGACTTCCATCCCCTCCCTGGCGAGGGTCAGACATGCCGCCAACAGCTTCCCCTGCCCTTCGATCTCGACCAGACAGAGCCGGCAGCCACCCCACGGGGTCAGCCCCTCCAGATAGCAGAGGGTGGGGATGACAATACCGTTCTCCCGAGCCACCTCCAGCAGAGTCTGCCCGGCGCGCCCGCTGACCAGTTGCCCGTCCATATGCAGGGTGATGACCGACATCAGAAGGCCTCCCCGTCGAGGCGCCCGGCGGCGATGCGGTGCATCAGCTCATCGGCGAGATGGGTTACCGGCACCTCGGTCATGCGGCAGACCCCCGCCGGGCAGCGATGCTCGCGAATGTGCGCCAGGTATTCGTCGCGGAAATAACGCAGGGTGCTGAGCACCGGATTGGGAGCCGTGGCACCGAGGCCGCACAGGGAGGTTTCCTTGAGCAACTGGCAGGTTTCCTCGAGACGGGCGAGGCCGCGTTCGCTGGCGCTGCCGTTGCTGATGCGGTCGAGAAACCGGTACATCTGCACCGTCCCCGCCCGGCACGGGCTGCACTTGCCGCAGCTCTCATCGACGCAGAAGTCCATGAAGAAGCGGGCAACGTCGACCATACAGGTCTTCTCGCTCATGATGATCAGCCCGCCCGAGCCCATGATCGACCCGAGCTCCTGCAGGCTCTCGTAGTCCATCGCCGCGTCCAGATGCTGCGCCGGGATGCAGCCGCCGCTCGGGCCGCCGGTCTGGGCCGCCTTGAAGGCCGTACCTCCCGGCAGGCCGCCGCCGATATCGTAGACGATCTCGCGCAGGGTCATCCCCATCGGCACTTCGATGAGGCCGTTTTCCACCACCTCGCCGCACAGGGCGAAAATCTTCGTCCCCCGGCTCTTCCCGCTGCCGAGTGCGGCAAGCTGCTGCGGGCCGTTGCGAAGAATGGCAGGGATGTTGCCGAAGGTCTCGACGTTGTTGATCACCGTCGGCTCTCCCCACAGGCCGTGCTCGGCCGGGTACGGCGGACGCGGAACCGGCTGGCCGCGCCGCCCCATGATCGACGCGAGCAGGGCGGTTTCCTCGCCGCAGACGAAGGCCCCGGCTCCGAGCCGCACGTCGATGCGGAAGGCAAAGGGGCTGTCGAGGACGCGCATGCCCAGCAGTCCCGCCCGCTCCGCGTCACGGATCGCCTTCTGCATGCGTTTCGCCGCCAACGGGTACTCGCCGCGCACATAGACATAGCCCTGGCTGGCGCCGGTGGCATAGCCGGCGATGGTCATCCCCTCGATGATACGGTGCGGGTCCGATTCCATCAGGGCGCGGTCCATATAGGCGCCGGGATCGCCCTCGTCGCCGTTGGCCACCACGAATTTCCTCGTCCCTGCTGCCTTGCGCAGCAACTGCCACTTCAGGCCGGTCGGATAACCGCCGCCACCCCGGCCGCGCAACCCGCTCTGCACCACGGCCTCGCAAACCTCTTCCGGGGTGAAGTCGGTCAAGGCCCTGGCCAGACCGGCATAGCCGTCGGCAGCAAGGTAGTGGTCAAGATTTTCCGGGTCGATACGCCCGCAATTTTCGAGGACGATGCGGGTCTGCCGCTGCAAAAAGGGGAAGTCAGCCGGCAGCCGATGCTCCGCGGACGGGGTTTGTCCCAAGTGACCGGCCAGTATCGAGCGGGCCAGTTCCGGGGACACCCGCTCGTAGATGGCATCGTCATCCCCCGGGCGCTGCACGGTCACCAGCGGCCCGCGGCTGCACGGCCCCAGGCAGCCGGTGGCGATCACCTCGATGGTGACCCCGGCATGCCGGGAAGCCTCTGCCTCGAGAGCCGCCCGGACCTCACCGGCCCCGGCGGCGAGGCAGGGCGAACTGCAGCAGACCAGCACCCGGCAGGGGAACTCCCGCTGCTGCTGCCGCAACTGCCCGGCGCGCTCGTGCAGATCCTGGCGATTCATGCCGGAGACTCCCCTTTGCCATGGCTGCCGGTGAGCACCGCCTCGACATGCTCGGCCACTCCCGCGACGGTTTCCTTCCCCAGCACCGTGCTGTCAACCATAAGCAGCGGGGCCAGGCTGCAGGTGCCAAGGCAGCGGGCGGTGCCGAGACTGAGTCGGCCGTCGACCGTGGTTTGCCCGGCCTGGATGCCGTAGGCGCTTTCGAGATGCCTGACGATGTCTCCGGCGCCCTTGACGTAGCAGGCGGTACCGGTGCAGACGATGCAGGTATGCTCGCCTTTCGGGCGCAGCTTGAAGGCGTGGTAGAAGGTGGCGACGCTGAAGACCTGGCTTTCGGGAAGCTTGAGGCGAGCGGCGATGTAGGCGAGGAGTTCGTCACCGAGAAACCCGTAGGTTTCCTGGGCGACGTGCAGCACTTCGATCAGGGCATCGGGGCGATACTGGCAGCGCTTCAGCGCCTGCTCCAGCACCTTGCGGCGCGGATCGTCGGCATGAACTGCAGCGGAATCTGGCGGTACCGACGTGGCTTCCATCTTGAACGCTCCGAGCCCGGTGAAGAGCATGGCCCTCAGGGTGAAAGCTTAGCACCGGCTAACGCCAATGCAAGCCATGTCACCGGGACTTGCCAGCAAAAAAACGGGGCGAAGACTGGTGTCTTCGCCCCGCACTTCCCCAATATCCTGGTCCCGCTTATTTGGCGCCGCGCACCTCATCCAGGCGCTGCCGGAAACGCTTGGCCCAGTAGTCGAAAGCATCCTTGGTATCGGTCCAGGCTCCGCGGAACACCATCTTGCCCCCCTGGCGCTTGTCGACGGCCGCAGCCAGACGCTCGCCGGTCTGGGCGTCGACCAATTCGAATTCGGTCTGCGCTTCGCCGGTACCGAGGTTATCGCCACTGATTGCCTTGGTCGCCCCGGAGGCGACGATACCAACCGGGACAATGGTCGACAGGGTGTTGGCCACCGGCTTGGACGGCTTCACCCCGGTGATGGCGGTACGAACCCGCAACACGCCGGGACCGGGCTGATCGACGATTTCATAGCCGCCCTTGACCGCAGTGAGCAGGGCGTTCTGGTAATAGTCGGTCAACTCCTTGAGCATGGCCGGGTCGATCTCGCGATACTCGGCGTTGTCGGCAAGAAGCACCATCACCCGGTCGAACATGATTTTGTTGTACTGCTTGAAATCGGCATTCGGCTTGATGTAGAGCAGGGCGGCGCGATCATCCCCACCCGGCTTCATCATGCTGTAATCGCCGAGAAATCCGGCCTTCTTCACATCGGTCATGCCGCTCGCCGCGCAACCGGCCAGCATGGCCAGCGCCAGCAGCAGCCCCATCCAGCACATCGCCCTTTTCATGGAATCCTCCTGTCAGGTTTGTCCGACTTTACCGTCGGAGTATGGTTACTTCTTCAGTCCGGAATCCTTCAACGCCGCATTGCAGCGCGCGCTGACCTTGGCCTCATTCTTGTCGAGACAGTCGAGCAGGCGCCCTTCGCCGGGCTTGATCTCGGCGCAGTTCTTCTTCAGGTCGTCCTTGCATTCGCCGATAGCGTAATTCAAGGTCGACAGCGTCTTGTCGAGTTGGTTGACCGAATCATAGACAGCGAACTCGCACTTCGGGGTCAGCTTGTCCTGGAAGGCATAGAGACAGGCGATGACCCGCCCATCCCCCGGCTTGACGTCCTTGCAGAACGTGGACAGTTCCTGCTTGCACCCTTCACTGAAGGTATCAAGCGACCCCTGCACCCCTTTGGTCAGGGGATCGGTAGCAGCAAGAGCAGGGAGAGCAACCAGCAGCAAAGCGACCAGCAACAGACATTTTTTCATCGTAAAAAAACACCTTTCTTTAGGATATGAGCCGAATGGCTCGCTGGAATCAACACCTTAGCGCAAAGCAAACATTCATTATCATAAAATTCAATAAAAGAGCAGGTGGTTCCGTTCGGTTACGGCGGCCCGCTGACCATATAAACGACCGTGCCACTCGAGTAGCCGCGGGTGTACCAGGTGCCGGTACAGTTGTAGTAGGTGGCACCGTTGGCCACGACCGCCGTGGTGGTGCATGGCAGCGTGGTCACATAGGTCGGCTGTGCAGCCGATGCCGCAACGACGCCGACTGTCGTGCCGATGACGGCGCCGGCGATGAAGGCATCGCCCTCGTCCCAATCGTCATGATGACCATAATGACCATCCCAGTGCTCGTCCTCGGCCCAGTCCTGCCAGTCCTCGCGCGCCTGGTTGCGCTGATTCTGCCAGTCCTCACGGGCATTCTGCCGATTATCCTGACGATTCTGCAAGTTGTCCTGGCGATTCTGCTGGCGGTCGCCGGACGCCGTCTGGCGGTTTTCCTGGCGGGTGCCGCGACTTTCCTGCCGCTGCCCCTGCCGTTCCTGGCGCTGCCCGGCCGTGGCCTGGCTCTGCCGCTGGGCAGCCGCGCCGCCCTGTTGACGGAGCCCGGAAGATTGCGCCGGCCGCTGGGCCGCCGCAGGCCGGGACGCCGATCGGGAGGAGAAGCTGCCGCCGCGGGCCGCGCTGCCGCGCGAGAAGCCACCACCGCC
>Ga0129297_10000140_pt1 | contig 32541 bp, 52 predicted proteins | sample I18A1metaG_FD_94708 | JGI IMG/M metagenome (GOLD analysis project Ga0129297, IMG submission 94708) | Lake sediment bacterial and archeal communities from Gulf of Boni, Indonesia to study Microbial Dark Matter (Phase II) - ​I18A1 metaG | ecosystem: Environmental > Aquatic > Freshwater > Lake >... | reverse complement strand
GTATTGGTGTCGTTGTACTCTATAGTTGTGTTCTGGAACATAGACATCTAACTTTTTCACAGAGCTGTTAATATCGCCTACGCTTAGTGAATCTACATTTTTAATATATAAATTATATTGAGAAAAAAATTGTAACGGTTTCCCCAAGTGACACCTACTCCACAATAACTAATATATTAAAAGTATATAAAACTTGTGGTTTTCATCAACTTCACAACCAAAAGATATTTAAACTAATAATATAGAAGATAACTACAGAATATTATTCAATGCCGCCTAAAAATCATGTGCGGTATTTACTATGGTTCATCGAGGAAAACGCAGTGAAGAAGCAGAAAATCGTAGACGAGAAATTCGAGAGAAACGCCGAGAACTCCGCACATTAATCTTTACTACGAGCTTTAGAGACAGAGAGATGTCAGAAACTGTTTGTCGTATGCATGTTCATTTTGAAGGCTTAATCACAGATCTTGGGGATGTTTTACTTGACTCTCGCGGACGAGGCACATTTCAAACTGTTGGAGGTGACTTGACAAAATGAGGAGAGTGTATCAGTTCTTTCTCCTTCTATTCCTTGTAGGCTTTGTCTTAACTATCCTTTATGCTTTTGTTGATCCCGTTAGAGCATGGATGAAAGGCACTCTTGGACCACCCTTAACAGACGCATTCGGCGGCTTCGCAACCACAATAACATCGAACCCTCTCTGGACACAGTATATTACGCCTTTCCCAAATCAACTTATTCTAGGAGCCATATTAGTTGGTTTCCCAATCGCTTGGCTGTGGCACCGAAGCTTCAACAAGATTAGAACAACGTTTGTGCGAAGCGCGGCAAAAGAGGGAGCCTTATATCCTCTGCAGACTGAACCCGTATCTGCTCCTTCACAGCCAGTGCAACCAACCCCTATAACAAAAGAATCCACAAAAAAAGAATCAACCCCGGCTCCAGTAGAAAAAGAAACTACAGGAGAGGCTTAACATATCAAAACTCATTCCCCAAATCTTAAAAGACATCATCATGAAACCAGATAACTCGCTAAAACAATATGAAAAATACATTACAATCTTAGGTACAAGGGGCGCATCCAAAACTACCATTCTCGGATGTTTAGGACTTACTTGTGAAATCGAATCTGTCAACAACCCAAAATTCACCTACGATATAAACGAACATACAGTAGGCATACGCAAAATCATCTCTGATCTGTGTCAAGGAAGATTCCCTCCAGAGACACCACCTGGGCACATCTATGAAGCCGACATAGAAATGACTTGGGGCAATGGGTGGAGTGGCAAAAAATCAGTTCTATTACCACTTATGGAAACTGCCGGTGAGGATGTAGAGCATTTAATCGGCGCATACCGAAAAGACCCTTATAGGCAAGTGTCTAATTATCAGCAAGCCGAAGCCTTGAACAAAATCATAGCCCGAAGCAACGCTTACATTTTGGTCGTGCCAGTTAGCCGAATCCCAGGTCCTTACCCGCAAGTTGTAGATGAAGAGCCTGATTCATTGCTTAGTAACCCAGACGTGAATATTGTTCGGATTTTGGATGGCATCTACAGTTATCGGAAGAGAGCTCATAGCAAAAACATTGAAGGCATTGCGGTTTTACTGACTAAGTATGATATGGTTGCTGAATGGCTGAAATCGCGTGGCATGGATTTATTCACGTCTGAAGGGTTACACTTATTCTTGAATACTTATTTGCGCCAGACTATGGCGAAACTGAAACGTTATGGCTATCAGAAGGTAAGGTTCTTCCCAGTTTACGTGAAGGTTGCTAAGGAGATTTTGCTTGACGGTAAAGTGCGGTTTGTCAAAGATGAGGACGGCTTCATTATTGAGACTGATCCTCAGTATAATTTGCCTTTGTACACGCAGCAGAGTTATCATCAAGTGATTCAATGGGTAAAAGACATTGTTGCTTAAGGGGGTGGTTGTCATGAGTTACTGGAATCCTCCAGAAAAATATCCGTATAAAACATGAATTTCTATCACCAAATAGGAAGGATTAAATTGATTGTTTGTGAGCATTTTGTTTATGCTTCTTTCCCCCGTTTAGGACACCGCTTAATCGCAAGCCCAAACGTCCACGATTTGCTCTCTGCTAAATCGTTGCAGTATCTGAAAGATTTGCGTGATGGCTCTGTGATTCAGACGTTTTTGCCCGAAAAAATTGTAGCCATATCTTATTTAAAATTGAAACAAGATGAGTATTGCAGAGAAACTCTATGGAATCATACGATTTTGGTTCCGATTCAAGATTATTTGCGGTTGAATTACCCGAATTTTGCTGAGTCACACTTCATTCAGGAATTGGATAAGATTCCTAAAAGTTTGAAACCGTTGGAGATACAATGAATAAGATATTCTTGTTGCTTTTGGTTGGCGGAATAGGTGCGGGGTTGTACGTCGCAGCCTACCACTTCAACCTTATTCCAGCGCTCGTTCTTGATATTGTACAGAGCACACGCCCTACTTTGTCATGGGTTAAACCATATGTCGCGCCCTTTGTTGAAATGCTGAAGAATCCAGTTGTTCTTGTTGGAATTGGTGGCAGTATGTTAGCTTTGTTGATTAATTGGCTTCGCACAAGTCAGATAAGTGCTATGACAAATCAAATGAATGAAGCCACCGCAAATCTCCAAAATCAGATGCAATCCCAAAAACTAGAAGCGTACGATCAATTGACAAAACTCAACACTCAAAACACGGATTTAACAAAGCAACTAGAAATCTTCAAAGGCACAAACATTGAAGACTTACAAAAAACTATACAGCAATTAACTTCGCAAAACCAAGAGTTGCAGAGCCAAAAAACCGAGTTAGAGCGATTAGTTGCTCAAAAACACATAATCATAGAAGAAAAAGTGAAATGAATCCCTTAGCAATCCGCCTATCTTATAGTTGGTTCCGCATTTACTATCACAACCAAGAATTCCCCCTATGCTGCATCCTCTACTATTTTTGCCATAATCTCCTCGGCAGAAAAAGAAACACTCACAAAGGATACACATGCCCACTACATAGGAGGTGAACTTGTGTGAACATAAAAATGGCTCCCGTCTTAGCCATAATCGCTGCCTTAATCATAGGCGTTTCTGCTGCAGCCATAATTATAGATCAATTAACATATAACCAAAATATCAACATCACGGGTTCCACACTCGTACTTTATGTTGATGGAACCAAAGTGGAAAACGATTCGCTAATAGAACACGGCGACTATTCAGCAGGCTCCACATCCACATACAACCTAACAGTCTACAACAATGGCACCACAACAATCCTTGTATACTTGAAATCATCTAGCTTACCCATTGGGTGGACAGAAGTATGGACAAGCAACGATACACTAATATTGCCTTATAAATCCGCCATCGGCAACTACACATTAACAATCCCAGCAAACGCTACAATAGGCACCTATACATGGATCACAAAAGTCACAGCAGAAAAACCACCATAGCAAGAGTTTTGGTATCTACTCTGTAATAAGTAGAAGCACTGCACAAAAACAAGATGGTAAATTTGGAAGGCACATCTATAGAAATCCCATCAAGTGAGCTTATTCAAGTTAATCTACTAAAGACAGACAAAGATAATCCTAACCGCATGACTCCTCAGCAGTTGGAACGGCTGAAATCCAGTATAGAAAAGTATGGTTTTATAGTTCCCATAATCACCAACAAAGACTTAGTCATAGCTGATGGTGAACAAAGATGGATAGTAGCCAAAACACTGAACATGACACATGTGCCTATTATCAGGCTTCCATTAGAAGATGTAGACCGTCGACTCGTTCGGCAAGTGCTGAATAAACTGCGTGGCGAACATGACTTAATCTTAGACGCACATGAATTTGACAGAATCATACAAATGGGACACGAAGACGAACTCAAACACTTCTTAGACCTCAACGACAGCCAACTTGAAAGATACCTACAGGAAATCCATGAGCCAAACGCAGAAACCTATGAGATTCCAGAAATAGACAAGATTACTACGAGCATCCAACGAGGCGACATATATGCTCTCGGTAAACATCGATTAATGTGTGGAGACGCAACCAACAAATCAGATGTTGAAGCATTGATGAACGGCGAAAAAGCAGACTTACTCTTAACCGACCCGCCTTATGGAATAGGCGTTGTCAATGACGAGGGCACTGTAGGTAAAGCTAACGTCGCTAAACTAACAAAATATGGAGACTTTGAAGGCGACAAGATTTTCGATATAAAACCTATCTTAAACTTGGATTGCTATAAGCATGCCGTTATTTGGGGTGGCAATTATTTCGCAGATAAACTACCAATTACCAACTCATGGCTTATCTGGGATAAACGAGCAGGTGAAGCCTCTTGGTTCTCAGACTTTGAATTAGCTTGGTCAAATCTTGGCACTGGACCTAAGTTATTTCAATTTGTATGGCAAGGGATGATTCGTCAAGGTCCAAGAATAAAACGGGTTCACCCAACACAGAAGCCTGCCCAATTAATGAGTTGGTGCTTAACATTAACAAATCCGTCACAAACTATTCTTGACTTGTTTGGTGGTTCTGGTTCTACCCTCATTGCCTGCGAACAAACTAATCGCATCTGCTACATGATGGAGATTGATCCTCGCTACTGTCAAGTTATCATTAACCGTTGGGAAGCCTACACTAGATTGAAAGCGATTAAAGCTGATAAAAAATGACGAAGCAAGATACAACAGCATTATGCAAAGAATGCCCAAAAAGAAGTAGTGGTTACATGCCTTACTCGGGGTTTACATGTGATTTGTGCTATTACTACAAGTTTACATGTGATTGGTGCTATTACTACAATCCTTATACTAATAAATGCCTCGCAAGATATTGCTCTTTTTGGGTAGAATACAAAAGCACAAAAACGGGTTAAGTTGAGCAATTTTGACGTATAGCAAAGAAGTGACAGGCAAAATCGTTGAATGCTGGGGCTTAGGATTCACAGCAGAAGAAACCGTAAAAGCCATACAAGAATGGAAAGGCATCACAATATCCTTGAACACTATCTATCGCCACCGTCATAGCTTAACTGCAAAAGAACTTATAGATGAACTCCTTCGCAAACAAATGAGAGACATCGCCAAAGAAGACCGCTCAGACTTACGCATGAAATACCGTGATAAACTCTTAGAAAAACTGATTCCACAGCGTATAGAAGCTTTAGCCCTCACTAAACAAGACATCACCATAACCGACAGAGTAGATTTAAGTCAATATTCGGAAGAAGATAAAATTGCAATCCTTGACGCTTATAGAAGAATCAATAAAGAACGAAGCGGCCCGCTTGAACCTACAGGCATTCACTGAGAGGATGGATTATGTCAACGCACCATTCCACAACGAATGGTACAACTACCTACAAAACCAATTTAGCCCCCTCAAAACTCACCCAGAAAAAGAAAAAAAATATCTACTCTTATGGCCACGTGGTCACGCAAAAACAGAATCCACTAGCATCAATTACGTATCTTGGCTCGTGGGTAACTATCCTAACATACATATTAACATAGTCACCAAAACCGCAAGCCTCGCCGAAGAAATCCTCCTAGCCTTAATCACACGATTTGAAAATGACGAAAAATACAGAAACATATTCGGCAACCTAAAACCACAAGACCCTAAAAAATGGACAAGCCAAGAACTCATAGTAGCCCGCGATGAAATCAGCAAAAACCCAACGTTGAAAGCTACTGGATTAATGGGTCCTATAACTGGCGGTCGGTCAGACCTAATCGTCTGCGATGACATCATAGACGAAGAAAATGTGCGCACCCGTCTACAACTCGAAAAAGTTTCTACGTGGTTCAATAAGGTACTATACCCGACCTTGTATCCTTGGGGCGCAGTGATTGTCATAGGCACTCGTTGGAGTTATGCTGACATCTATGCGGAGCTACTAGAAAAGTGGTCTCACGACATAAAACAGGCGGTGCAAAAAGACGGCTCTGCCCTCTGGCCTGACTATTGGTCTCTCACTAAACTCTTAGAAAGACGCAACGAAATCGGCACAATCTTCTGGAACTGCCAATACCAAAATGATCCCACCAGCATGCAAGGCGACCTATTAAAGGCAGAGTGGCTTCATGAATGGGATTTCACTCCTATTCCCTCGTTTGAATGGTATGCTGGCGTGGATCCAAGCCTCGGTGAAGGCGACTACTTTGGCATCGCCACCTTAGCGTTTGATAGACAGCACAATCAAGCCTACTTGGTGGATGTTTGGGCTGAACACATGCCGTTCCCAGACATCCTCAAACATAAGTTACCACAACTACATGCGACGTACAAATACCTCAAAATTTACATGGAAACAAACTTCTGGCAAAAAATCTTAACCTATCTACCGGAACTGAAGGGTTTACCCATAGTTCCAGTTGAAACAGTTAAACAGAAAGAACCACGGTTTATCAGCATGAGCAGTCATTTTGAGGCGAAGAGAATCCTTGTTAATCCTCTTTTGCTTACGCATAAAAGTGAGTTCTGGAATGAATGGGTACAATTTCCACGTGGACAGCATGATGATGCTTTAGACGCAACCGAAATCGTAGTCAAGAATGTGATTGCACAACCTGAACCAGCATGGGTGTTAAGATGACAACTCAGGAAGAAGAATATAGTTTAGGGCATGGCGGAAGAGTGGACGCTGACACAGTAGACGGTAGGCACCTATCCGAAATCATAATGGAAGCACGCAAATATTCAGGAGGTCAAAAATCCTTTCAGTTACCCGCTTCATATATTATTTTCAAGGATGGCAATAATACTTGTGCGTTGAATGGAGCAACTGGCACGGTTAAGTGTGGTTCTAATGCTAGTGAAATCTTTAATTGGTGTTACGGGAACCTAACGTCTGGTGGTTTAATATTTTTCAAAGGCAACTTCATCATTGAAAGCACGATTTATCCAACAGATATGACATCACTTGTAGGTGAAGGAATAAGTTCTTCTGTTCTCACCGCTGGAAGTTCACTTACGGGCAGTGTCATCGGTTATAGCAACCCCTCTCACCCTACTTGGGGATTGCGTAGCCTTCGTTTTGCTAACTTTAGAATAAATTGTGGTAGTAAAACTGTTGATGCCATAAAAATCAAAATGGCGTATAGCACGATGGATAATTTATTCATCACTGGAGGTTCGCCAAAATGCGATGGGGTGGGAATAAATGTAACTACAGAAGGCTTGACGGATTATCGAGGGGAAAACCACATCAACAATGTATTCATCCACTCTTTTACGAGGGGTGCACTATGGTATGAGCCCGATGATTCACGATTTAGTAACATTGACACTTACAGTTGTGGTAATGAGAGCTATAGTAGTGTTGTGATTAAAGGGTCAAACAATAACATAACCAATTGCCTTTTCGATAGTTCGGGTAAAAACAACATTGAAATTCACGCAATCAAAAACAGGTTCTCAAACTCCCGATTTGAAAGCTCTAAAGAAGACCTTGTAAAAATATATGTAGAAACTTCATCTTATGTTTCTTCCATTCAATTTTCTAATTGTCACTTTCTTTTTAAAAACGCCATAGCCAATAATACATACGCATTGATATACGGGTATGCTCCTTCAACTGGGCGTGTCAACGCTTTAAAACTGGATTCTTGCGTGTTTTCAAACGATGTGGCTTCTATACCGAAATACGCAATTTTATTGGAGAGAGATGACTACTGTACCATTTCAAATAACACCTTCACAACCGCACCAAGCACTGCACAAGTAAGCATTGACAATCTATGGATAAGAACGACAGTGAGAAACAATCCTGGCTTTAATCCAGTCGGCAAATTGGCAACTCCATTTGAAACTACTTCTGGCATAGTCGGGTTAGGTGGAGACGAATCTGCACCAACATCCGCAACAACCTACGCGGTTAGCGGAGTAGATTGTCTAATCACTTCTTCTGGAGGCACCGTATCAGATATTACAATTTATGATTCTGCAAATAATGTGATTGAATCAGGTATCACAAGTATGACAATGGCTCGTTATTTGCCTATAGGTTATAAAATTAAATTCACCTTCACAGTTACACCAACAGTAGCAGTTTATGGAAATTAGGGGGATAATAAATGCCGTCTAAAACTCAGCGATTACCAAAGGGAATTCGCATCACCAAAGACGGTGGCTTAATCATTCATCCCGCTACGGATTGGAGTGAAGGCAGTAGCATACGAGTGCCCCAAGTTAGCACAGAATTAGGCGCAGGCTTCGGCGACGAAATCACAGATAATGACCGAGAATTTGCAGCCACAAGAGAACCAGTAGCTCACTTTCTAACGTATAACATGGCTGCAGATGTAGTTGACAAATGGTTCATGATAGACGACCCTAGCACGGAAGGCGGCGACCCAAAAATTGATGAAGCCGTGCAAAATGCTTTGACAGGATTGAAGATGAAGGATTGTTTGAAGACTGCTTTGGAGTATGAACGCATTTACGGTTGGAGTCTCCTTGTCGGAAGCTTTAGTGATGCCCGGGATTGGCGAAGCCTTGAATTCCCACTTAAAAAAGGCAGTCAACTTCTTCAATTAGTAGTTTACCCTAAAACGAAAGTGCAAGTGTGGACGAAAGAAATAGACGAGAATAGCCAAAGATTCGGCGAATCTGTCATCTACAAAATTGACAGAGGCGAAGGCAAATATCTCTATGTCCATTATAGTCGATGTTGCAAAGTTCAAACACGCACCAACGGCAAAAGCGTTTTAGACCCAATATGGGATGACTTAACATGCGGAAGAAACATCAGATGGGGTTCATCACAGTGGATGTACCGCACAGGCGGAGGCTTCCCCGTAATCAAATTTCCCCCAGGCACAACTAAAGAGCAACTTGAAGACTGGATTGACAGCAACGCATTCAGCAACCTTATGGCACGCACATACATTGGCATAACAGGCGATATGGAGTTTACTTTTGAAGGTGCACAAGGCAGAGCATTAGACCCACAACCATTCTTCCACACAAATCTTGAACAAATCGCAGCAGGGTCTGGAGTGCCTGAACCTATTCTTCGTGGAGCGCAAGCTGGAGCCTTAACTGGTAGCGAAGTCAACCAGCAACAATATTACAAGGTGATTAGTCGCATCCAAACAAGCCTAGAAGATGTACTCCGCTGGGTCATAGATCACTTAGTTGAGGCGGGGCAAATCACCGGCTTATCCAAATCCACCGACATAGCGTTAACTGATAAGATTAAAAGATGGATAAAACATGACTCTTTGCCACAAGTGCAACCTTTAAACTATGTGATTGAATGGGTTAGTGCCTTTGAACTCACTGAACTAGATGAGGCCAATACACAGAACTTAAGGGAAGATGCCAACGTTAAACGCCTTGAATACATGACTATAGACGAAGTTCGCAAAATGAATGAGTTGAACCCGTTGCCTAATAGTGAAGGCGCATCATTAAAGAAGAAGGCTCCACCACCTTTTGAACCTGAAAGCCAAGAGTTAGGAGATAGCTACCTTGTCACGGAAGTTAGTAAGCATGGTGAGAGCGGTTCAGGTAATCGACAGTCTGAAACGGAAGCCCAGTGAATACGAGATAATCACGTTTTTCGGCTCTGAGGATATTTGGGAGTTTCAAAGTGTCTTTGACAACCGAAGATGCGAAACATGTATGGGTCATGAGGAAACGGGTTTATTTAGGGGTAACATGTTGCGTGTTGCCTTTCCAGACTTAGAAATAATAGATGCAGATTTGATTCATGCGCATTTGCATCCTAATTGTCGTTGCCGATTAGTGAGAGTGACACAGAGAGGACAATTAAAAGAGGAATAAAAAATGCCTTACAAAAACCGTGAGAAACAACTTCAATACATGCGAAACTACCAGAAGGAGTTAAAGCAGAAAGCGAAAAAAGTAGAATTGATTGCTGAGTTAAAACAGTTAGCTAATCAACCTCTCACGTCTCAACATCTCACAGTTACAACTGTAGAACTTATCGAGAAAATCAAGGAACTGTGAAAACAAAAATGAGAAGCAACACACATATTGAAAATAAGGCTCTAACAACGGAAGAAATTACTTTTAGTGCATCGATTCGTAACCTCAACTTCTCGTCAAATAACTATGAACTAAACTGGATCCCGAATTGTGACCACAAAATAGTACGAATAGGTCCAGAATTTCAAATGACATTAAAGACTAAACTGTTTCTTTGGTTACATGAAAAGTTTAACCGTTTAGCTCAATGGTTCATAAATCACTGTGATTTTATCGAAGATTCCGCATCTGAAGGTGAATGGATAGCATATCAGGAGATTTAGAAAATTGGAGCGTAAAATCTGCTTTGATAGAGCAACCTTAGACAACAAAATCCTCTTAGACGACGACCAATACCTCGTTATGCCTGCAGTCATAGCCAGCGAAATCGTCCACAAATACCCTGAAGGCTGGGCATACAAACCCGCAGACGAACTCGAAAAAGCCACTTGGACAGCAGATCATAGATGGGTAAAAATATTGTCACACCCTGATACTGCCTTACTCCAAACTGCACAAGACATCTACGGTATAGTGGAAAACCCAAAATATGTTAAAGACCTCATAGACCCAAAAACTAAGCGGCCATGCAGAAAAGGCATACGAGCCGACATAAAATGGTTCAAAGATAAAGTGCCCGCACCCGTTATTGAACAAATTAAAGCAGGGGAGTTACGAGGAGTAAGTATAGGCTTCACGTTTGAACAAGATATGACTCCAGGAGAATATCAAGGAACCCATTACGACTTCATTCAACGCAACATCTTCATAGATCATGTAGCCGCACCAATAGAAGAAGGACGTTGCCCTGGTCCTCTCTGTGGAATAGCAGTGGATTCAGTAGTTAAGTTCACACCTAAAGTTGAGGGTGACAAAGTTGTTAAACGTGGTAACAAATGGTGTGTAGTTCATTGTCATGGTGAACAAGAAGGTGAAGTGATTAAATGTTTCAACACGGAAGCGGAGGCGCAAGCAATGCACAGGGCGATTCAAGCAAGAAAACATGATATTTCTTTGCGGAATCAAGGTGAGAAACCGCCTGCTGAATGGATGGAGAAGTGTAAGGCAGTTGTTAACGAAGGTATGCCAAGCTATAGTGAGGAGCAAGTGAATGCAGTATGCGGTAATATTTGGTATCATAAACCCGAACAACATGGCATAGGTGACATCCCCAACGATTGTCCCATTTGCCAAGAAATAAAGCGTGTTGGTTTAGTGGAGTCTGCGAAGAGGCTTGCCATAGCTTATGGCAAAGACGTAATCTACATCATCAAAGGCGAAACTCCAAAACCGGTAGAGACTACCGAGGATATCCTCGGTAACGCGAAGAAGGCTATAGAGTCAAGCAGATGGCTATTTGAAAAGTAGTTCACAAGTAATTCATTTTCACTTGTTGTGATTCTCAGCGTGGCTCTGAGACTAAACCCAAAGCCTTCTCGAAGTGGCATATCGAGACTAAACAAACCACAATGAACCAAAAGGAGAAAGAAAATGTCACAGGAAGGAAACACCAAAGAAGCGTACATTGCACAGTGTATGACGACAGGTAAATCAAAAGAAGAATGTGAACAAGCGTGGCTTCAGCAAGACCAGAAAGGCGACAAACCCGCACCAATGGCACAAGACTATGCAACCCTTTTCAAAGAACACGAAATGACAAAAGTCAAACTTCAACAAACAACGGACATGTTGCGCGAAGCAACCAAAATCATAGAGCGCATTAACGAAGAAAAAGACGCACGCGAAATAGCAGAAAAATTCAATCTAGCCACACAACTTGAAAGACTAAGCGAAGGCAGACTAAAACACGCTGATCTAATGAAAGAATCTATGGAGCAATTGAGCACAAGGATGGCAACCGCAGACCAAATCAAACCAACAAACAGCGTTAGCGTCGCAATGTTAATGGCTGAATCAGAAGAAAAAAGGAAACCACAACTCAGCGTCGGACAATGGGACCCAATCAAGAAGCAGTGGATAGGAGGCGTCTAAGATGGTAGATGTAGGTTACGGACCGAAACCAACAAACGCAATACTCGTAGCAGGCAACCCACTCATACAAATCCTAAAAATACAAACAGCAGATGACTGCTATCCAGGCAGATTAGTCAAAAAAGGCACAAATGACGATGATGTCGTGGTTAACACTCAAAATGGGGCTGCAATTGGATGGCTTGGGTATGAACAAACCATTAAAAAGCACAGACCCTCAACCGTTGACACAGTGTATTCTGCAAATGCACAAGCCGCCGTATTGCATGGCGAACACTTCATCATAGTTGCGACTTTGCAAACTGGGCAGACCATAACAAAAGGTGCATTGTTAAAGGCTGGAGCAACAGGCACGGTAGAAGCTGCCACGATAGGCACTCACGACGTGATAGCAGTAGCCGAAGAATCAGTAACCACAACGACAAGTGTAGCTGACATAATGGTTAGGAGCCGACTATAGCCATGAACAAACTACGCTATGTCGGAAGAGACGAACCATTAACAACCGAACAGGGACAATACATTCTTGACCGAGTAGTCTTTGCGGCACGACGAGAACTTATTGGACGAAGACTCTTACCAATTCGTAAAATAGACGCGGGAACCGCAACATTTGGATACGATACATTAACAGAAGCCGCAGATGCAGCAATAGACATCGCATGGCCTGGGAGAGAAACACTTGACCTAGTGCATTTAGGCAGAACAACCGTTGCAATGCCAACCATCCATAAAGAATTCGTCATCAACAAACTTGACTTAGCAGGGTCACGATTAACAGGAACCCCATTAAACACCACGACTGCGGAATCTGCTGGCTACAAAGTTGGGCTTGAAGAAGACAAACTCGTTATCCTCGGTTTCAGTAGAGATGGAACAACCTATGAAATCAACGGATTATACAATGCAGCAAACAACTCACAGACAGGTGCTGGCGGTTGGAACACAGCATCTAACATACCCCTTGACATTAATGGTGCTATTGCGAAGCTAATGGAAGACAACATTTTCCCCCCGTATAATCTTTGCTTACATCCAGACCAATACAATGAAGCAGCCGTATTTATTTCAGGCACCGCCGTACCATACTTAACATGGATTAAAGAACGCATTGGTGGCGAAATCTATCCAACAGCGACAATTACCTCTGGAACTGGCATGATGACTAAAGCCAATCCAGTCGGCATGTTCGAGTACGTTGTCGCAGAAGACTTCACGGTTGAAACGGAAACGCAGACTGCAAGAGAAGGCGGCGGCTTATTCGGCAGGGTCTATGTGCGTGGTCTACCTATCGTCTACGACAGTAATGCAATCTGTAAAATAGCAACTATCTAAAAATTAGCAAGATATTCTCTTGCTACCTACCCTTTTTTTAGTATTAAATTAAATTAAAAGGAGGATAAGAAAAAATGAGTTTAACCGAACAATGGACAGACATTAAAGATAACTACGAAGAATTAGGTGCCGTTACAACCAAAACCTTTGTAGTACCAGCAGGCAAAATCTGGATGATTTACGGTGGAACTGCGGAACGTGACGTATCAGCGACTTTGGATATAGAACTGTACAATGAAACTGATAAATTAGTTCTAAAACTTGCGCAAATCGCAGCTGGGGGAACCAGAGTATCTTGGGGTGGCTTCATGTCTGTTGCAAGTGTTGGTTCAACACCATTCGCTTTCCCAGCTAAAGGAACTTGGTACATTAAATATACTTGGGGCGCAACGCAAACTTCACCTGCAGTCACATTAGTTGTCGCAGAGTCTTAGGAGGTGATGGTATGGTAACAGTGAAAAAGAAGAAAAAGGAAGACCCCATTCCTATAGAGGAACCTCCAGCAGAAACATTCCCTCCATTTCCAACACTACCAGTAGAACCCGAACCAACACTAGAAGCGTCACCAATACCAAAACAGCCAAGTGACACTATCAAAGTAAAGGTTCTAGTTGGCACTTTAGGATGCCCAGATGGACGAAGCTTTGAGAAAGGCGAAGTGTTTGAAATTTCTAAGCGTGCTTTCAACCTATTTGAACGGAAGCTTTTAGAAGGTGACATTGAAATTCTAGAGTGACTTTCTTGTTTGCTTTATGGTGTGCGGGTAAACTGGGTAACTGCCCAGCAAAGTTAGCTAGAAAACGGTTTAGGTTCACATGTCTTTACTGCCGGTGGCGAAGACTTTTCTATGGCAAATTTGTTTATCCGCCATTCTGGATTCACTACACATTTAAGGCACAGTTTCAAATAACACTTACAAATTGTTATGTGTCTGATAATAACACGACATATAAATCCCAGAGTGGGAAACAATTTGAACTTGTAAGTTGGCGCACACTGCATATTGACCCGCGCGGGCACTTCACCCCTTTACGATGTGCAATCATCATAATTTTAGACAATATCATGAAGACATTGCACATTGAGAAACCATTAACCGAATTTTGTGAGTTCTTCGCTAACTATCCAACAATATAAAAAGTTGAAAATAAGAGGTCCAGATTAGATGTCTAAGACACAAGAATTTCTTCAAAAAAGTAAGGATATGCTAGGTGAAAAAAGCATCGATTCGACTTCTGATTTTCTCGAAGTGTTAAAAGCCGAAAATCTACGTCAAATCAAGCGTCAACTAGGGATAGATTTAGCACCTATTAAAAGTGAACTCAAAATCATCAAGGATCAACAATCCGAGTTAATTCAACTCTTAAAGCATAAAATAAGCCTAGATGCTTACGAAAAAGAAATCATGGATTTACTGAAGAAGAAACTTGAACAGGGATGATACAATGGGTCGTGCAGAACGGTTACTCTCTGCCTACACATTGTATTTGGAACATCAGAATAAACGTCTAACAAAGGTTCCTTCACCGTTTTTAGGTCGTGGCGGAGGCATAGTAAGAGTTCAAGATGCTAATGATGTTGACACATCAGCAATCGGTAATGATAAAATTCTGGTGTTCAAAACTGCGACAGCAAAGCATGAATATGAAGATAAAGCCACTGGTTCTGGCGATATGCTCAAATCCGTTTATGATATTGATGATGATGGTGTCGTTGACAACAGCGAAAAATTGGAAGGAAGCACGAAAGCACAGGTGCAAAATCATGCACCCGCACAACACGCGAATAAATGCCACGATCCAGACATGGCTTTAGCTACTCATAATCATAACTTGGCAGATTTGACAGAGAAATCACATGCCTCTTTAACCAACGTTACAGCCAACCAACACCATGCAGAATCCCATACCCTCACAAGTCACAGTACGAAGGCACATAATGAATTAACAGGTTTAACAGACGATGACCACACAATCTATACAAAAGCTGATGGAACCCGCGCTTTCACGGATGTAGTAAGTGGAGTAACACCGGCATCAACGGCGCATCTGGCAACAAAAGGTTATGTGGATGGATTAATACAAGGCTTGGATTGGCAAGAAAGCGTTTTAGATCGTTATGATCCAACTGGTGGATTGCCACCAAGTCCAGCCATTGGGGACCGCTATATTTCCACTGCAACCGCAAACGGATGGACCGTAAATCGAATATATGAATGGAATGGCTCCACATGGACTGAAATAATTCCAAATGAAGGTTATGCTTGCCGAGTAGAAGACGAAGATACACAATATACATTTAATGGGACGGCTTGGGTTCTCTTTGGAAGTACCATTGATCATGGCAACCTTTTAGGATTAGGCGATGATGATCATGAGCAATATGCCTTAGATACAGATTTAACTACACATGCCGCTAACGAAAACGCTCATCACACCAAATTTACGATAATTGAACATGATGTAACTGCGAGGCACACACTTGGAACGGTGGTCCCGCATGATGCCCTTGCAAGCCTAACGGAAAAGTCTCATGCCAGCCTAACAAATGTTACAGCAGATCAACATCATGCTCAGGCGCACACTCTCACAAGTCATACTACTAAAGACCATTCAGAATTAACAAACGTAACCGCAGACCAACACCACTCTCAAGCACATACTTTGGCGAGCCATTCAACGAAAGCCCACAGTGAATTAACTAATATCGGCGAAAACGATCATCACACGAAATTTACAATCACCGAACATGATGTAACCGCTAGACATCCATTGGGAACAGTTGTTCCACACGATGCTCTAGCCAGTTTAACAGAAAAATCCCATGCTAGCCTAACAAACGTTACTTCAGATCAGCATCATGCTCAGTTGCATAGCCTGTCCGATCATAACGTAGGCTCAGCGCGAATTTCGGGTGGATTATTTGCAAATCGACCCGCGGCAGGAACTCAGGGGTGTCTATATTACGCAACCGACGAAGACATCGTATATTACGATAATGGCGTCAGTTGGGAGAAACACAAAACTTTTTCTCCGGGCACTGAGGTTTCTGGCACTTATAATCATCCGAGCGGCACAGCTGAACAGGATGCCATTGTCATAACGCCTACGGAATTAACCAACTATTTTACACTCCTTTTGGACTTTAACGCTTTAACACAGAAAGCAACTGTCAGAATTTACATCAAGGTTGACGGAACAAACTATCGACTTTTGGACGGCGCGCTTTTTCCCGACGACTTTGTGACAAACCAGAAGAGCGTGTCGATTGATTTGTTTCCCTCTGCAAAAGGGATGAAAGTTACTCTGCAGAGTTCGGTGGCGGAAGGAGCTACGCGTGCGATTCCATACTTCTACATCAAGGAGTCGATGGTACCCTAATGTCAATCAGACGAAAAGATGTCATTCTGAGACCGCCACCTACAGGCGGTGGTGACATACTTTGCTCAGTCGATGCCCACAATAATCAGAACGCCAAATCCACCGGTAATAACACCTATGCAACATACCAGGTTTTGGCTAATGGCGGAACAGTTGTCTCTCAAAGCGTGACGACAACTGAGAATTGCTTGCTGGTTATTGTAGCAGTCGTAACGAAGTGGTATGAATGGACGGCTTGGAACATTGAGCGTGGAGGTGTGGACAAGACAGAGGGTCGTCAACAGAGTAGTCTTGATGGCGGGTCGTTGGGAACCTTATTAGTATGGGCTACTGAGAGAATCACTACCCCAGGAACTTATACTTACGGCTTAGTCAACAGGACGGGACAAGAACAGTATTGGACTGCTGCGAACATCAAAATCTATGCTATCAAAAACTAGGTGAGGGAATGGGAATAGGTGATAACGAAAAGTGACAACTATAAGTAATGTTGCCGAGCGAATCCTAGATGAAAATGGATATGACTTAACCGATTTTCCACATTTAACCCTAACGATTGTAGAATACAAAATCAACGATGCCATAGACTACGTGAATCTACAAGCTGGCTTAAGCATTAGCCATTTGTCTGGCACAGCAGAATCTAAAAGCATCACTGCAACAGATGGGCAAATCCTAGCGGTAAAATGGCTGACAAACCTTATGCTACGAGCATACAAGGACAAAGGCAGTCAAATAAGCGTAGCGAATGTGAATATAAGCCTACTCCTAAACGATCCAGACTACAAGACAACTATGATGATGATTGAAAAGACACTTGAACGACTCAAAGAATTACCCATCGTAATCGCAAACGATCCATTACCTAACGAGTGAGTAGCATGAAAGAACCTAAATGGCTCTCACCAGAAATCAAAGAAAAAATGAACTGCACGATTGAAGTTATAAATGGCTTCCGAATCACTATTCTAGCACCTAAAAAGGCGAAGTAGAATGGTTAAATATTCAGCCGTTGCTGGAGTAGCCAGAGCTGGAATGTCTCATGCTGGCATTTGTTACTTCCCTAAAACTGACAAAGGCTTAGCTGGCGTAGCGAGAGCTGGATACGCCCGAGCTGGCGTTTACATTCCCCATTGGGAGCGGATGAAGAAAGAATTAGAAAGGTTCATTAAATAATAGTCATGAAAAGGTGACAAAAAATGAGTAGTTTCTATGGAACCGTGAAGCATGGCGACGAAATATCGCCTGGATGGATGCAAAACGTAGAAGATGCATTAGGAAGTGGAACACCAGCAAAGAAAGCTAGTTACCACATTTGGACCACAAACAATTCCACATGGTACGCACGGCATGGACGCACAGGAGTACGAGAAAGCGACGATGACTTAGCTAACTTAATCAACGAAAAAATCTTAGAACTATATGATGCTCAATCTGGACCTGGGGGCCTAATCACACTTGGACCATACGCAGGAAAACAATCCTTGAACTCTTCAATCAATATGCGACCAGGCGTTTACCTTCAAGGTGAAAGCCGAGGAACCAACTTAAGAACATATGTGACAGCCCTTTACGCAACAAGTGACTTCCCAATGGTTAAATTTGACCCCCCAACAGACATTCCACTAGCTGATTATGCATACTATGGCGGGCTTAGTAGTTTACGACTAGACGGAGACGGTAATGTTACGAGTTACCCATTGATTGACATAAATCCTTCCACCAACCGAGGATGGGGTGATATTACGTTAAACGATTTAGTAGTGCAGCAAGGCAAATACGGATTGCGAATCAACAACAACACAACGTCAAGCTTAATTTGGAATGTTCACGTAATTCTTAGTTACTTTGAAGACGCAACATACAACGGAATCTTAGTTGACTCACCCACAGACCAAGAAATAAAGCAATGCCGATTCATAGGAAATCACTTTTACAACAACTGCACAAGTGGTGGCAATGGAGCCTTCGAAATTGACGGTCACAACACCAGAGGTGGGATACTGATAGGTAACACTTGGGAATTGGAAAAAAGATGCGCCCTTTATATGGCAGACGAAGCAGACGGTTGGTCAATCGGCGGTGGAAACGTCATTATCGACGCGGGCCAACTCACGGACAACACGTATGCTGGCATCAGCCTTAACGATGTTGACTTCATAAACATAACTGGAACCGTTTCAATGACACGTGCTAACACAAAAATGAAGTACGGCTACATATCAGACAACAACTGCACATACTTATGCACAATTGGCAACGTATTTGTAGGTCAAACAGCAGGAGCAGTTCAAGGGACAGGCACAGGTAATGTTCCAGCAAATGCAAACATGGGAAGCTACAACGTCGTGAAAACAGCATGACCCTACATCTTCAAGTCACTTACCGTAAACTATCTTTAGGCGCTCCAGATTCAGTTACTGGCTGGTATCAAAAAACATTCACTGAACAATCCCGCAACATTGAAATCCTGATTATTCCGAAAGGCGCGACGCATTTGGCTGTGGCTGCTGGAACCTATGTTCGCTTAGACGCAGTAGGCTTAACCTGTGATGGTGTAGAGGAAGGCGACGAAATCAAAACAGATAACGACGTTTGCTATGAGGTGAAGGCGATTCGAGAACACTTCATCGCTAACAGTTTCAGCCACAGAGAAGTAGACTTAGTGCAGTTACCACTACATGAGCTGGTGTAGAATGTGGTTCAAGATGCTAGACAACGGACGAAAGTTTACTTAGAAACTTATTTGTCAGCCTCGAACCTCACTAAAGACAACGATTCTACACTTGCGAAGTACATCATACCCTTCGGCAACCCAGATTACCCAATAACCAGAGTGTTCAAAGACAAAAGAGTTGACCTCATTTTTAGTATAGGTGAACCTAACAGCAGACCCTTAATGAATTTTGACCAAACACCATACGGCTCCGAAGAACATGTACCCATCACCACATTCTGTATTGATAAGGTAGGTATTACAGGAACTAAATTGAAGTGGAAGGCAGAGGCAGAATTGCGAAGGATAACTGAGACCTATCCAAGTGGTAGTCAGAGAAGTTTTGAACGAAGAAGTGATAGAGATCAACGACTTGGCAGCACAATATTGTATAGTACAGAATTCCTTTTGAATTATCGTAGGGATACAACTTGAGTCATCGCCGAAAGAAGGTGCACCAAAGAAAAACTGAACTTACTAAGAGGCGTAAGTTTTGACAAACCCAACAATCACTTACGGGCATGGTTACTTAACGGATTGCGATTCTGCAACGGGGTGGATAGAAGATGCATCGCCCACTTTAACAAGCACATCCTTAACAGTTTTGTACGGTGATGTATTCAAAATCACTGGCACTGCATCCGCAGCCGCTCAAAAAACTTATTGGGAGTATGACATCACAAACATAAGTACAGATGTATATTCTAAGTTTCTTCTACGTTACAAAACACAAGAAGCCGCAGTGGGCTTAGGTGCAAAAGTAGAGTTAGTTTTCACTTCTGGAACCCAGATAATCCTTAACACTACATTTAATACTTTGTTAAGCAAAGCTTCAGGAACCATAACTTCAGGAAAAACATTAGATAAAATACGCTTCTACGCAGTTTCAGATGCAGCATGCACAGCTAAATCCGTCTACTACGACTTCTTACTTATTCATAAAGGCACTTTCACTTTCCCAAATGTTGCGCATGGCTTAGAGTTTCATCCACCACCACGATACGCAGTAATTCCAATTCCCAGCAGAATCGGCGACATCACACAGAATTTAGGTTCAGAATCTGCCACAGTCACGGCCTCATGCGACTTAGACATTGGAAAGTTAAGCACCACTTCTTCAAGCATTACTGCAAGCGACTGGAAACGTCCGCAAGGACAATCAACCAAAACCGATTACATAGATGGCGAAGTCTTTTTAGACATAGCACATAACAGCCACACAGAGCCTTGGCAATGGCTTGACACTGGCACAGAACAATTCAAAGTCACGTTGGAAACCCCAGCATTCAGACGCACAATAACTGGAAACTCTGCAACCCACATCTTAGACCTTCTATCCCGTGAGTATCGATTGAGCGACGCAAGGAATGAAACATATATTGAGAGGTTTGGATTAAACCTATGAGTTCAGAGGATTATATCACATACATTTTTGCTTGGCATGCTCATGGTGACGAACTTACTTGTGAGAAATGTCGGCATTTGAATGGTCGAGAATGGCGTGAACAAGACATTTTTCAGCAAGTTTTATGGGACCCAATCGGGGGAGATGTTTGGAACTTAGATGAGGATCATAGCGTTGCGCATGGTAAGGGACAATATAATTGTAGATGCCAACTCACGGTCAGAGTAGAAATTCACATAGAAAAAATTCCTGAATATGTCACATTTAATGAGTTGTTGGAGCGTTTCTTTTGGTGAGTAATGTAAAAGAGATGCGCGATGAAATTCGAGAGTTCAAGAGAGAATTGGAAGAAGCAAAAATCTCTTTTAGAGAAATCAATAACATTTTCACGGATTACATTGCATTGGCACGTAGGCTTGGATTACCTACAGATATAACTGAGCAAATGGCAACTATTCAGCGGTTGCGAATCACTGCGGAGATGATGTATCGAACAATAATGATGTTGGAAGTTGTTTCGGGTCCTATTGGCTGGCTACAATTCATTGCGCAAGTTGGTTTGGTTGCCTTTACTGCAATCCAAGAAGTTGAGATAAGGAGAAGTCACTATTAATGCCGTGGTTATCCACTCCGCAATTCAAGTTGCAAATTAGCGGTGAAACATACATTAATGACCAGAATTTTTCTTTACAAAATTGTCGCCCAGAGAACAATGTCTCCTATTTGGTCTTGTCAGTCAACGATTATAAAAGCGAGAAATATATTGATGTCTTTGATGCCTTTGACGCTATTGATTTAAGTTTAAGATATGGTACTGATAGTTGGATCAAAGTTTTTAGTGGCTATGTGAGTACAGCTACTCCACGGCTATCAATAGAGGGCGAAGTTTTAGATGTGACCGCATGGGGTAAAGAATACGGAATCTCTAAAACACATTGTAGCCAAAGTTACGGTGCCGAAAGCGACCGACCAACTAAAGATACGCCGCAAGAAATCCTAGTCGATTTAGTTACGTGGTTCATTAATAGAAGTTTTGGAAGTGCCACAACAACTGGGCATAATTTATCAACGAGCAAAATAGAGAATATTCATAGTGGACTAAGCATTACGCATTTGCCAGGTAATTATATAGACAATTTCACCATGATAAATAGGCTTTGTGATGTTGTTAACGCTTACGCTCAAGGTTTAGGAACACCAGAAGTGGGTATTCATTGGTTTGTTAGTCCTGACGCAAATGTATATGTAAAAAAAATCGACTCAAATCACTCAGATGGTAATTGGTCGCGTTATTGGCGTGGAAGCCAAGCGGCTTCTACACTCGTTGTTAAAGAAGACATGATTTTATACCAATTTAGAAAAAATGTGGAAGAGTACGCTAACCGCATTGTTTTATGTTTAGGATTTCGAAAGCCCACGCTTGATTTTTGGACTGAAAATCAAAGTGGTCTGTGGGGAACAGAAAACGCGACATTAATTAATAGTACCACACGGGTTGTTGGTTCTTATAGTCTTCTGATTCAAAACACTGGCGCGTCGGATGTTAAAGCTTACTATCCGAGCACGGAAGACGCTGGATGGGACATAACGAAGTGCGGAAGCAACACCACAATTCCCCATCTTAGCTTCTACTTTCGCAAAAACTCAAATATAACAATCGCAAATGTTCTTTTATTTTCAACTGACCACAATGCTAATTACTTTTATATTCAAAACATCTTCGGTTTAGGCAGCAGTGGAAACGACGTTTTTGAACATTATAGTTTGCCTATTGGACCATATTACGATACAGTGGAAGAGAACCGTCAATTCAAATGGGGCTCTACAGGTAGTCCCACATGGAGTAATATTAATGGCATCTGCTTTTTTTCTAATGGACATCCTACCACAACCACACAGATGTATATAGATGATTTGCATTTTAGCGGCAAAATTATTCGAGAAGCATTAGACACTTCTGAATTATCAACGAACAGAGAATATCAACGAGTGATTATTAATGATGTTGCCGTTGACGATTCATTAAACGCCACAAACGATTCCTATTTGGCAGCAAGACTGGCCTATGCAGAATTACTTCGGAGAGCTCAGATACCCATAGTAGGTATGATTCAAATTCCTATGGCAGTAGACATGCTACCTGGGCAAACCGTTCATATTCATGCATGTCAGAAGAGCGACGGAACCTACCGCATAGATAAAGATTTTAGAATCAAGGAGTTGAAACATGTTATTTTGCCGACGCAACAGCATGGGTTCCGTACAGTTTTAAACTTGACTGATGATGTGACAAATACCCACGCTTTTGGTGTTCCGACTATGCAAAGCTTATTATCTGAGTATGTCGGTGGATTAGGACATGCGGAAGCTCGTGATTTAAAGGCGAGTGGGATTGACACTAAAATTGCGCGGTTGGCTAAAGCCTACGCATAAACAAAAAACTATATTTTGCGTTGTCTATCTTGTGAGTTTTCTCACTGTGGGAATCATAGAAAGATTGTTTCTCAAGGAATTAACAATTCTCGTTTCCTTGATGTGCTTTCCATTACCAATCACAAGTGCATGGCTTGTTTTGAATAAAATCTTTAACTTCTGAACTAGGCATGTATGTCGCAACTTTTGTCATTTTATTTTTCGTCAGCGGAAGCTCTCTTTCAGTTATGACCCCAAACTTTAAGAAATTCCTCGGCTACAAAAAAACAGAACCCTAAACTAATAAAGAACTTTTCTTTCATTTTTGGTGTGTCTCCTCTCATTTCTTAGCCTCCAAAAGCCGAGTTTGATGAAACATCCTTCTATTTCGAACATCTATGCGTCTTTGGTTTAGCCAAATAGGGCAACGCTTAACGTATCGCTTACTGCTATTTGTTATCCAATAATTCCATTGATCATCAAACGCGGAACCATATTTCAATAAAAGGCGAACTAATTTTGGGTTCCAAGATTGCAATTCATCAAGGCGACAGTGTTGATTATACATCGCACTATGAAAACTATCACCGTTTCGCCAAGGTCCTTCATAGGTCATTTTTTGGTGTGGCTCCTCAATTCATTATGCCTACAACCATAACATTTGATTCCCTGAACCCAGACTGGACCGAGGCGACAGTAAACTTTGCCTTCGTTTGTAACTCCACCGATATGAGAACAGACTAGATGTGCCGGTGAAGGTGCTTTCTCATCTGTGAATGGTGGAAGAGTTAGTTGTGGATTGCCGTTTCTATGTTTTTGCACGTACAGTTGCATATACTCTCTTAATTTTGCGCTTGCGTTCGTGCCTTCTCGTTTACAGATTGTCTTAAACTCGCGCCAAATTTCGGAAACAATGTAGATGTCTGTTCTCTGGGAAGGCAAAAACTCACTCTCTTAAATGTATGTTATGTATGTATGTTATGTATGTAGGTTTTAGTTCGTATTCGTATTCGTAGAGATTCTTCTTGGTTCCCCTTCATTCTTCTTCATAGCCTCCTTTACACCTACCTTCAAATTCGCAGAACTCACAGGGCTCCACACCACTGGCACATTCATCTCGTAACTCACAAAACTCACACATATCGGAACCGCAAGCGAAATCACTAAAACATTCGGGTAAGCCTTCTTCAAAGCATGGAGGAAAGTCCTTGTCTTCTTGGTTCTGCTTCACCTTCTCACCTTCCTCATTCTCTTCCACAAAAGCCGTGGATTAACCCTAAACTCATCCCCTTCCATGAATTGTGGAGCAAAAGGCGATTTCCATCCCAAGCTCGGACAAAAAACCTCTTCTAATGCCTTAACCAACCAATGATTTCTATCTCTATCAAGGATTTTAACTTGGTATCTTCCTTTATAGTAGCGAATCACTTCTCATTTCACTCCTCATCTAAGAATGGTTCATCTCCGAAGTCTAAGTCCACATGCTTCCGCAACATTCTCCGAATTAGTTTGTTCCTTTTTCTCTGAGCTAAAACTGCATTGATCCAGCCACGTTTACGAGCATAACGCCTCTTCAAAGTGTAAAGCCAATTATAGAGTGTCTGGGGTTCAAGGTTTAATTTGGAAGCTGCTGTCTTGACTGAGTTAGTTGAGGCTAATGCATCGAAGTATCGCCTTTCGGTTTTACTGAGAAATCGATCTACTCGTTCTTTTGTCATTAAAAATCAGCCCTTTTCTTATGGATTTTTTCCTTTTTTGTCCGTAGTAACATTAAATTTTTAACTGAAAAACCAATTAGAAATATGGGAGAATGGGTTAGATTTAATGAAAATTCCGAGAGTATTTGATCTACATGTTCCATTCACTTTTCACTACCTTGTCATTAGATTGGTGTTGTTTTCGCTGATTTCAACTCGTTTCGGGAAGAATCGCCAATAGTTGCCTACTTTCGTTAGGATTTCCCATTGAACAAGCTGATTAATGGCTTCATCAGCTCCGTTATCATCCCATCCGTGCTCTCGGACATGGGATTTTATTCGGTTCGCTGTCCATCTGTCTAATCTCCCTCCTTTCTGAGAGTCGTTTTTTAGAATGACGACTACTTTTCCTAATGCTGTTGTGGGTTCGTTCAAGATTTCTACGGGGATGGAGAGGTTGGGTTTGAATTGTTGAACTTGAATATTCGGTAAAGTTTGATTAATTCTGACTATTTGAGTTTGTGGGGAGGGCTTTTTTACTGTCATTGGTAAGGGGGGTATGTCCTCTTTTACTTTAGGTGTTTCAGGGATATCTAATGGTGTTGGAAGCATTGGCAAAACTTGTGATTCTTTAGGCGATGCAATTGTTTCTTTTGGTTTGGATTCAAAGACTTTCTTAAATTTCTCTATGAACTCGTTAACATCCATGAGGATGATTTTTGTTGCCTTTGGACTACGGATAAACTCCCGTGTAGCATGGAAGGTTTCTCTTTCACGGAACTTTATTTTTTTGTATATGGAAGGTCGTTCTGGATGCCAAACCCAAGCTTCACCATTTTCAAGACTCTTTAAGCTGTCATACCAAGCTTTCAAATGCTGTTTGTCTTCGTCTGTTTGCTCTTCAACCCACAACTGAATTGCCTTCTTATCTTGCGGTGCAAGAGTTCGCAAAATCACTAAGCAATCTGATTGAGTGAGGATGTCCTTGTTCAAAACTGCACTACGTTGAGTTATCAATGTACAACCTAAATTATGATTGCCCCCACGTCTCACAAAATTGTCAACAGCACTAAGACAGAAAGCCTCATCTTGCCCTATTGGTCGCTGTGGAGCCCATAAATCTGATTCTTCAATGTAAACATGCCTTTCAACACGGTTCAAACGATAAAGTTCATTGAGAAAGGCACTTACAATTTTTCGAGCAATGTATTTACTAAATGGGCTTAAGTCAAGAACACAGCTAATATTGGATTCCACGATTGCTTTAGCCATCTCAGTAGCCTTCTCTGGAACAAGCGGAAGATCAGCATGTTCACCACCAAAAACAACAATAGGCAATCCCTCATCCACACCATTGCTACTAACCCGTAATCCCCACCAAATTCCCATCCCATCAATCACAACAATAGGAACCTTAGCCTTCAACATCTCTTCAGCTTGAACACTTGAACAATAGGTTTTTCCAGCACCACGCTTCGCAAGATAACTGATAACCCAAGTCACAGATTCTTTCGGCAATGTTAAATCGGTTGAAATTTGGAAGTCACTCATTTTTTGTCACCTTTCTTATTTGGGAACTCTTGAATTAACTCATCTTTTGAGAAGTATGGCTGTAAGTTATTCTTCATGAAAATCGGTATGTCGTTGTCTATGGCTTCGTGAATAATGTCTTCTACCCATGCAGTCTTTAACTCAATCTTCTTAGAACCTGTCAACTTACCAATAATTACCCAATCAATGCCTCTTAGACTGATAGCATGAGGTAGTGAACCTAAGAGTGGTTCAAAACTGACAAATCGCACACCACAAGAAACATGCATTATTTTGCTGATGTTCCTATGGTCATTCGTTAAAGGCTCATTAGTTACGGTTGTTCCTATCCAAAAGTTCTTAGGATATTTGACTAAGGGGATTCTCTCTGGGTTTTTGGTCAATAACTGAAATGTATGCTTGATTGGGCACCATAGCATTGAATCCATGATTTGTTCTCTCCACTCTTGTGGTGTCCAAGGTGCGAACAAATCGGCGATAGAGCATACAAAGATTTTACTTGGCTTCTTTAGTTCATAGGGTTCTTTTAGTCGTTCTAGATAAAATGTCGGTTCAAAACCATTTGGGAAAACCTTTGGAAACCTCTTGCTTAATTTCGCAGCATAACAGAACCAGCAACCATGCTTGCAACCTGTTATCGGATTCCAACTGTAGTCGGTCCATTCAATTTTTGTTCTATTCAACCTCTATTCACCTTTCCTTTTTGTGGTCTCCAAGAAAGCGCCGTTTTGACTCCGCATGAAGAGAAAGGAGAGATTTTTCTCGGAAAAATTTATGGCACCTTCTCGGAGATTTCCACAAGGTTACTTACGTGGACATAGGTGTTGTTCGTTTGTCCTCTTGTACCAGACTCCCTAAACACGGTTACTAACCCCTGTGCCTGGAGAGAAACCAGAATCTTTCTTACTTTGTTGATGTGTAAGTTGGCTTTTTGAGCGATAGTCCATGCCTTTAGCCCACGTTTGTGGTGTCGTAGTAACCTCAAAATTGAACCGTCAGGTCCGAAAGCCATAGGGTCTATTGATAGAACGTTTGTGCTGTACTTGCCCTTTTCCGTTTGTCTTCGCTCGACATACAAGTATTCACTCATCTTTCAAATGTCACCTTCCTCTTTGATGCCAAGCAACTCTTTGAACGCTTTTTGAAACATTTTTCTGGTTATATCATCTTTGATGAACATAGTCCATTTCAAGAATAGGTGGAGTTGTTTTTTCTCTATGCACATGTGGGATTGTTGGAACGCCGCAAACTTCTCATGGAAATCCTTTATGCCTTTCACTAAATCGTTCACAAGCTCAGGAGCATCATCTAACTCCAAATCTTCACTGTAACCTCTTCGTATCTTCAACAGTTCGTCCAATGCCTTCTTTAATTCCTCAAAACCCAACTCACTCACTCACCTTCTTCTAACCATTTTTCGGTTTGTGCTTCTTCTTCATCCTCTCTGTCTAAATCCTCACGACAAAGGTTACAATAATACTCTTCGTCGGGGTAGTAGAGGTCCCCGCAATCTTCACAGAAAAGTCGATAGCAACATGCACATTCATTGACTGCTTCTTGTTCGCCACAAAACTCACACTTTGCCATCAAATTCACCTTTCTTGTTGTTTTTCGATGTTTCTCTCCCGCAACCCAACTCGCTTATACCTAGGATTAAGCACATCTCTTGAACCAGAATTACGGGAAACTTCTGATTCGAGTGCCATGGTATTTTGTTCGGTCAAATGAGTTGGGGTTGTTTCGGGTTCCTTTTCGATGTCTGGCAAATGTAAGTCCCTACGCAACCGTCGTAACCGACGCTTCAACTCCACACTGTTCTTCAATTTGGCTTCTGCTTCCATGTCTTCCACAATCTTCAACAAATCACTAGAACTCACTTCTTTTCAACCTCCCTTCACTATTGGGATTAGAGCGATGTCTTGATCTGGTTGTAGTTTGACCTCTTTGATTAGTTGGTTAGTATTTTTGTCAACAATGAAGTAACGTTGTCCCTCAGCATCAATGGTTTTTTCAATGAGTTCTTCTGCCTCCTCTACTGTCAAGTCTTTAAATTCTTCATGTCCTTTCGATCCGAGAATCGAAACATTAACCATTCTATCACCTCCGCCTTAACTGATAGTTTTTAGGATTTTCTTTTATAGAGAAAAACAATGAAAGAACAAAGTCTGGTAAGGGCAAATCATTAGGTCTTATTATACAAAGTCTCTGCCATTGTTTGTTGACTTTTCTAAAGACGTTACCGTTACTCTCGATTTTGTAGGTCATGCCGTCCTTTGCTGTGAAAATTATCCGTTTTTTAAGTTCCAACTCCTCGAAAAGTCTATCTCCAACAAGTTCTCTGAGAATTGCTTGAGCCTTTCGTTGGATTTCTTCTTTTTGTTTTCTATCCTTCTCAAGAAAGGACTCGACCAATGGTGAGTTCAAAGCTTCCAATTGTTCTACTAAGTTAGCGAGTTCCTTTTCCATGTTACTTACTGAAAGTTGCCTATCTTGAATGTCTCTCCTGAGTCTTAAAATCTGTCCTTGAATTAGCCTTCGCCTCTTAACAATTCCGTGTGCCGTCAATCTATAGCTTTCTTGAACAAACACACCTCTATCATTTATGGTGATGGTTTTCACTTCTTAGAAACCTCCAAAAGCCGAGACTGATTCTTTGCATAAAATCGAAAAGCTGGCCGTCCAGATTCTTGATCTGGCTCACCAAATTTTAGAGGAGATTTAGCATCTTTCTGTGCGATACGTTTAACATGGTTAGAAGTCTTTGTTAAATGGTAAATATATCCATCTTTTATAATATCATGTCTTGTCTTTTTAATTTCTTGTGCTAATGCCTTATCCCATACTTCTAGCTCCTCAAGATGACAGTATTGGGTATATTTTGTATGAGGATTGTTTCTCCAACATGGTGGTTCTTGGTATCCGCATTTTGGGCATACTCGAAACTTAGTTCCCTCCTTTGCCGATCCTCCGTAGCCAATGTTTACCTGGTGCCATGTGAACGAGTAGGTATTTTTCGTGGCATTCTGGACAGAGAAATTCGCCGACGTCAATTTCTGATGGCTTAGGTTTTGCTATAGGTTTGGTTTCAGGAACCTCTCTACCCACCTTCTTGATCTTCTTAGTGAAGGCTTCAGGTTGCTGAATGGCTTTGTCGTAACAACGGGAACACAATTGGCGTCCCTGGAAGTCTTTTGGAAAGTAGGTTTGGACGTGACAATTTTCACACTCAACAGCAACAGCAGCAGGAAACTCTGGTTGTCGTATTTCTTCCGATTCTGGTGTCAGCCGTGCAGCAACTTCTTGATATTTCTCTCTAATCGCTTCTGCACCCGCTTTTCCAGCTTCAACCTTTTCTGGTTGCTTAAATTCTTCTGGAAGATACCTAAGAACCCATCTTGTACTCATGCCTGTGCTCTGTGCGATCTGCTGTGGAGTCCAACCCGTCAACTTAGCAATCTCTGTTAGCAACTCGGTTTTTTCTTGAGCTGGAACCGTCCTCCGAACTACATTAATGACAAGCCTACCGATAGCGGCTTTCACTGGATCATTCAGTCGGGTTAAGATTCGTTTTTCCCAACTCGGATTCAAAGCAAGCCGATGTTTCCCATCTATAACTTGACCATTCGGAGTGACCAAAACTTGTGTTAATTCGCCGATTGCCTCAAATGTAGGGCGTAGATACTCCGCTTCGTCCTCTGGCTCTTCTGACTCTTTACCGAGGATATCCTCGGTAGGTTTGGGTGTTTCAGGTGCCAATTTTACGGGAATGGGTTCTCCATTTGGCAAAGGCATATTCGACGGCTCTGGTTTACTAAGCACATCCTCGGTAGGTTTGCTCTGCTTGATGCTTTCAATCGGTATGGTCCAGCACCCCTTATCCTTATGCCATTCACCATCCTTTTCCTTCGCATAGTCGTTTACTCCAAGCCATGTTCCTCGCTCAAGCCAGACAGGTTTACCTTTGCTGTCTTCACGAATCGCTATCACTATATCCTCTTTTACCTCGTCAACCACAAAGTATTCGTCGAACTCTTGTGGCTTCATCCCAAGTCTTTCACGTAACTCAGCTTCAACATCACAAGACATGATTGTTACTCTCCTGAATTTTCCTCTGGCACATCAAGTGTCTGCTGAGTTTGAGTGATCTTTACGTTGACTTTATCGCCGATTGGGAAGTCTTCATAAATTGCCTTGCTATCAGAAACCAAACTTAACGAATGCCCATCGCTGCTCCTCAAGGACACTTTATAAATTGGACTCTTACCCGCTTTCTTCCGAAAATCGTAGCCAACAACTTCAAAGATAATAGATTTGGGCTTTTCACTCATTTTCTCACCAGATGAATCTCACTAGCAATCAAATCTCGGACGGCTTCTCGGATGGCAGAGGCACGATTAGGATAAAATTTGCCACGCACAAGATCATGTAGCTCTTCATCCGTTGTTTCCAGTCTAACTTGATAATTACCTTTAGAATGTGAGAGAGAACCATCTCCGATAACGAGACCACAGAAATAACCTAACTCCTTGCATACTCTCATTCTTCTTCACTCCAAGGGCATCCTACACAAGTTTTAAAGGTCTTTCGAGCTGGACACCAAATCCAAGAACCGCCAACATAGTAGCTGCATTTCATTTGGCTATCTCCTTCCTTCACGGTTTGTTTCTTGTTGAATCGGCATTTCCCATAATAGTCCGAGTTAGCGTAGTGGGTGTAGTTGCACCAGCCTTTCTCTTGGGTTTCACATCGGGCTGGCATGAAGGGTTCGTCGGGCATCATGGCACACGGACAAACTCTCATGGTTGTTTGCCTTCCTTCTTTTTTTCGCCGTTCAACTTCCTCAACTCACGAGCCACAACCCGCATAAACCAAGTTTGACGCTGCAACAACTCCAAACGCAAATCCTGAAGACCCTCCCAAGATGCGCCTTCCTCACGCAACGACTCAATTTTGTTGATCAGCTCTTGGTTGCCTCTACTAATCTCGTACTGGAGTTCATCGTTTAAATTGTTTAGGCGATAACGAAGCCTATCCACTTCATCCATCACTTCTAAGCCTCCTTTCTTTTTGCGGTTCAGTTGGTCGGTGTAGATTGATTCGTCTTCTTTAGTGCGTCAATTAGTTTCCGAGCTTGATCTCTAAGTGCCTCTGCGCGAGTTTTATAGCCCGCGCTCTTCCATGCCTCTTCAAAGTCTTCGTTTAATTTTTCTGTCACCTCAATATACCAGAACGGACTCACATTATCATTCCTCCTTTCGATTTGTGGTATCTCTTGCAGGCGATTGAACTCTGCTTTAACGTCTTCCCAAAACACTAAGCGGGCAAGATAGACCTGCGTGTAAGCTAGGCTTCTGTGCCGTAAAATACGCCGCAACACTTCTAGGTTGCCAGGCTGATTGTTTCGTCCCTTTGCGAAGTTGGCTGCAAAAAAATGTCTCAGCAGCCTCGGATTATAGCTTAACGGATTTGGGACATTAGCCTTAACTGCGTGGCGACGCACAATATGCCAGATCTCCTCGCGCGACAACGGTTTGTTCAAATGGGTTGGTTTTCGTCCAGCAACATGTCTTCGTATCAGCCACCCTTCTTGACCGGTCTCGTCGAATAATTTCTGGATTAGTTGCGCGACATCCCAAGCCAACGGAATTGGATATAGCCTGTGTTTTTTGCTGTCGGTTATGTAAACGTCGCCGGATTCAATGTTTATGTCTTCTCTACGCATGGTGGCAATCTCTAAAGTTCTTAAGCCCATGCGTGCTGCTAAAAGGTGCACCAGTTGGTTGCGTGTCGTTTTTGGGTAATCCAGCAGGCGTTGTATGTGTGCGGTGTGGATGATGATGGTTTCTCCAGGGTCATAATACACTAAAAGGTCCCAGCTTAACTGGATTTTTTGTGTTCTTAACCTCTGTTCTACAGCGACGGATTGGGAAGTGCAGAGACAGACTTGACTGAAAGTATTGGTGTCGTTGTACTCTATAGTTGTGTTCTGGAACATAGACATCTAACTTTTTCACAGAGCTGTTAATAT
>Ga0129297_10000137_pt1 | contig 32823 bp, 31 predicted proteins | sample I18A1metaG_FD_94708 | JGI IMG/M metagenome (GOLD analysis project Ga0129297, IMG submission 94708) | Lake sediment bacterial and archeal communities from Gulf of Boni, Indonesia to study Microbial Dark Matter (Phase II) - ​I18A1 metaG | ecosystem: Environmental > Aquatic > Freshwater > Lake >... | reverse complement strand
CATGAGGATCGGTTACGCGTCCTCGACAGTACCTCCACTCGCGTGGCAGGCAGCCAAAAGACTCACCAATAACGCGGGCTTCTCTGCACATCCTTCCGTTGCTGCGAGCGGCAACAACGTCTACGTGGTCTGGGACGATGACATGTACCTTGCGAACAAGGAGATACTCTTCAAGCGTAGCACAGATGGCGGCGCAACATGGGGCGTCATTCAACGCCTAACCAACAACGCAGGCGTATCACAGCATCCATCAGTCGCCACAAGCGGGAGCAACGTGTACATAATCTGGCAGGACGACTCCCCAGGCAACAATGAGATATTCTTCAAACGCAGCACCACCAACGGAACTGGATGGGAGGCCGCTCGACGCCTAGCCACCAACGCTGGCTCATCCGAGCTTCCAACCATCGCCGCAAGCGGCGACAGCATCTACGTAGCGTGGATGGACGACACGTAGGGCGGCAACCTTGAGATACTCTTCAAACGCAGCACGGACAATGGCACAACATGGGAGGCCGTTCAACGCTTGACCAGCAACGCTGGGCAATCGCAGTTACCTTCCATTGCTGCGAGAGACGACAAGGTATACGTTGCTTGGCAAGACGACACGTATGGCGGAAACCCTGAGATTCTCTTCAAACGCAGCCTTGATGGGGGTGCGACATGGAAGGCCATTCAACGGTTAACTAGTAACGCTGGCTCATCCGTTTCTCCTTCTGTTGCTGCGAGCGGCAACAACGTCTACGTAGTCTGGAACGATGACACGTACGGCGGAAACAACGAGATACTGTTCAAGCGCAGCACGAACAACGGTGCGGCATGGGAGGCTATTCAACGGCTAACTAGTAACGCTGGCTCATCCGTCTCTCCTTGCATCACTGCGAGCGGCAGCAACGTGTACGTAGCTTGGCAAGACAACACCTACGGTGCGAACATGGAGATCCTCTTCAAACGCAGCTTAGATAGTGGCGCGACATGGGATGCCATTCAACGCTTGACTAACAACGCGGGGCAATCGCAATCACCTTCTATCGCAGCGAGCGGCAACAATGTGTACCTAGCCTGGCGAGACAACTCGCCCGGCAACGATGAGATATTCTTCAGAAGGGGAACAGCCTAGGCGTACTCTAGTTGCATCTTGTTTAACTCATAGCCGAATAGGCATTCGCAGCTATCGAGTCAGATCCTTAATCGACCACGTGCAAGACCTCTGCTGTAGCTTCCACGGTCAGCTCTTCCGTCCATAGATGAGCATCCACGCAAAACCGCCCTTGATCTTCCAATCTCCGAATCTGGTCTCGGAAAGAACTGGCTCGATTTCAGCAGGCGTGTAGCTGGAAAGAACTGAGCCTGAAGGTTCGTTCGACCGTCGCATGGGAGACGGTACGACAAAGGTCTGGGCAAAGAGAAGGATCCAGTAGAACAAGCGACGCGTGTCCCTCCTCGCGTCCAAGATCAGGAATCGGCCTCCGGGCTTGAGCACCCGCTGAATCTCTCGAAAAGCTTCGCCCGCGTCGGCCCAGTGATGGAGAGACAGGGTGCTAACCACGAAATCAAGGCTGTCGTCTTCAAAGGGCAGGCCTTGAATATCGCCCTGCTGAAATCTGACTCTCTGTCCGTAGCTGGCGCCTACATAATCTCTAGTTGCGAGACCTACCATTTCCTCGGAAATGTCCACCCCGATGACATTGAGATCGGGAAAGGCCTCTGCCATCTCACCAACGAGATATCCGGGACCGCAGCCGACATCAGCGAGTGTTCCCGCTGGACTCAGCTTTGTCAATTCATTTAGAAACATCTTCCTCACTAGTTTGAACTGTGGCCAGCGGCTAACACGACCGTACGCTTCTGCAGCTGCTGCATCTTCAATTCCCTCAACATTCACCTTTCGAGGAACTCTCATTCTGGTCAGGCCAAACCCGGCAAGTACTCCAAACAGAAGGATCAGCAACAGCAGCGTGAACATTGTCTCTCCAACTCCACGCATTGATGGTGAGGCCCTAGAAAAGGAACATCCTCATCTGCACGGAGTGATCCTCTTTCTTCCGTGCTTTACCTCCTCGCCTGCTTTAATGCGGGCGAATGTTCAAGTCGCTACAGGATACCCGATGGTCGCCCCGTGTCTCGTGGCGAGAATTTCACGGATCCGGCTTATCGTGATCAGTTTGCCTCTAGGAACCTTTGGCGTGCTAACCTGATCGCAGCGTGTCTGAGCCTTGTTTGAGCCCTGATGAGAGGATTCTTCTCCGCGCCCAGGATTGATGACGTAGCGCCAAGTTGGACCACACTAGCGGCATCTTTACGAAATCGTAGGCAAGCTGGTAATCGACATCGCCGAAACTTAGCGGATTGCCTTTGGACCCAACCCACCACGCTAGGCCGATATATGTTCCTGTCCAGCCCTTCACGGCCGAGATTTTTCTCACAACAGCCTTGTAGTAGCCGGTCTTCGGCGCCCGAAAGTCCACGATCTCGAATGTGCTAGACAAGCTCGCGGAGCTAGTAAGGAAGGTGCCGTCGGGAGCGATTATGTGCAGGTCGAGATCTGCTAGACGCGGGTCTGTGGCAGGCGGGTGGATATGGGGCGGTTGGGAGTCGAACACCATTGCGACACGAAGTCTCTGGCCGGCTGAGGCGAAGATCCTGTACGAGAATGGGCGGGAGCTGCCCGAATCACCGAACCATCCAACCATCCATTGTCCGTGCCTCACTGTGTCGTAAGCGTAACGTGCGTAGATGCCGCCGGTACCATCCTTCTCGCTCAGTCTCGATGCGCCCTCTAGGTTGTGAACAGCCGTGGCGAGAACGATCGCCTTCACCGCTTCCGGCGCACGAGCAAGCCTCAAATCACTACTTATCAGTAGAGCCGCCAAACCTACAACATGCGGGGTTGATGCGCTCGTACCGGTCAGGCTGCAAAAGTCGGTATCTGAGCCAGCGCAGGTGCTGACAATATTCACGCCGGGCGCGACTACTTCGGGTTTCTCCGGTCTATCTCCGTTTGGAGCTCGCGGGTCAACGTAGGAGGAGAAGTCGGCTAGGGCGTCGTCAAACCAAGGGACGGTGTCTCCATCATCGAAAGCGCCCACGGTCAGGGTGTTGTAACCCTTACCTGGACTTGTGACATTTCCATCAACAGTACCTCTGTTTCCGGCCGACTTGACCATGAGTCGACCATGCCAATAGATTACGTGGTCAAAATACATGTCAAAAATCGTAAAGTTGAGGCTCGTGTCGGTGTAGTAACTGTTACTGATGATATCTGCGCCTCGATCTATTGCCCATTCGATGGCTGCAATGAGGTCGGATGTCGACCATGTGTCCGCGTTGGCTGAGAGCAGTTGCGGGCTCCTAGCCGAGCCGTCCAGGCCAGTTGCAACGCCCGTATAGATAGCGTGCGTCGAGGCAACTACTCCAGCAATGTGCGTCATATGTTCCGTTGGAGCATCGCCTGGCCTGCGTGAAAGGCCGCTCGGGAGGTTGACATGGCTCAGCCTTATGTTGCCAGCCTCCACAACCGCTACTTTTGCGCCGGAACCTGTGACCCCGAAGCCATGAACGACGTCAGCTCCAATAGTTTTGGCTGAAACATCCAATTCTGGCCATGCTACGGCATCGACGTCCAGCATCATTACGTCGTCGCGAGCTTCTAGCCTCTTCAGGAGATCTACAGGAATCTCGGCAAAGATGAGAGGAGCCAACCTTGATTGGAACTTGACGAGGGCATCGTGTGATTTCAGGAAATCAACTGGCCCCGCCTGAATCTGGCTCGTGCTCTCGTATACTTGCTCTAGCGGCCCCTTCCTCCCAGAGGGGCCCGGGGTTGGCGTGTAAAGCCATATGCCGACAGTTATTCTCGTATCCGCACTGGCCGACGTAGCGAGACTGTCAAGGTTACTCGTCCTCTTCCCGAACTTCTGTAACCGTGCACGATATTCTGCGGCCACAATCTTCTCATACCTGACCAAATTGCGCGCGTCAGGTGGGAGATCCGCGGGCAGGGTTAGGCCGTAAGTGTTCATTGTTGTCATATCGATGACTTTGGCGTTCCAATATCGTCGTCCTAGAACGGGGAGTTCCAGTATCTCTTCGTAGGCGATCAGAAGGCGGCTAGCTGGTATGCCATGAGTTGTGGATACGTAGCGAATCGCGAACTCTTGGAAGTCCGAAGTATCGTTGCTCTGAAGTTGTGCAGCGCCGGGAAAACCAGAAACTGTGATCAGGATCAGCAGGATGATCATCCCGTTCAGGGATTTCATTTCTGCTAGCATGATCAGCCACGTGTGAATTCAGGATCACCAAACGGCGGTCGAAAAAAGATTGGGGTGAACGGTTGTCGCTGAGGACCAACGGCTATGCCGGTCTTACCCTCGTAGCCCAGACTGAGATGGCAAAGTAGTCTCCCCATACTGTGTTGGTGTCATATGCGACTGCCCACTTGAACGATATCGTGTGAGTGCCCGCTGAAACAGAGGCTTCCCAGTCGAAGCACCATGACTCAAGCCCACTGAACGAGCCAACGGCGGCGAGATTAGGATGAACCACATAACCCGTCATATAGGTAGTGCCGCCCACGCTGGGGTACATATAATTGTTGTCCATGTATGCCATGAGGCCCGCAGGTCCTTCGGCTTCGCCCGCAATCGCGAGTTCGATGCAGAGTTTCAGTTCAACGTAGACGGCTGTCATGGTCTTGAACGTAACCTTCATGACATCCGGCATGGCAACCAACGTCAAGCTGTTTGTTGTTCCGCCAGTTTCGCCGTATATCCTCCCTGCCTTCCCCGCATGTATATAGTAGACAACCTCACCGCCGTAACCGATTTGTTGTGCCTCCCCCAGACCCTTGGGTGGTCGCCCGGCCTCTAGTTGGCTGTAGATCGCTGGAGCGCCAACAGCGAAAAGCACACCGATCATCGCAAGGATCAGACCAATCAAGCTGAGCCGACCTCTACGAGAAATATTCAACCTCAAAAATTGTCACCTCCCTACTCTTCTTCTGAATCGCTCCGACCTTTGAAAGAGCGATCAGCGCGACCGGTGTTGTTGCGGTCAAATCGAATAAGAGCTTTTCCGTCTGTTTGCCTATCTATCTTGATCTGCACAACGACCAACGGCTCTCGGTTCTTGTTGTATCTAGCTTGTGGGACAAGCCCGTGCGATGTTGCTCTGACCTCTCTGGCTACTTCAAGCGTGCTCCGCATCGTCCGCAATAGTGGGCGTATGGCGGGTTGATGCCGAAGCATCGCACACACATTCCAGCGGCTGCCCACCAAGGCTTGCGAAGCTAACTTCCAAATGAAAAGCAGTACGTATTGAATGCCAGGTTCCAAGCCCCGCACGCGACGCAGTAGCTTGGGCAAATCAAAACTTCAATCGAAACCTTCCAGTATCTGGCTGCCATTCGTCGCCGACAAAAACGCTTTCTGAACCCACACGTGTGCAAAACAGGGCCAACATAGCCAGCAACACCAATATCCGAGAGATGTTCCCTGCCGTGGACGAGCGGAAGAATTGCGTAGATCGCGATGACTACATACTGGAAGTATCAAGCCTCGCTGTGAGTTTTCAGGACAAGAGAGTCCTGCAGGATGTCAGTTTCCCGTTTCCCACGTGGATGCCATCCCCCATCTGAGACACGAACCTACGGGGAGTGGGGTCTGGTGTCCTCATGAAACCCAGTCGCACTCAAACACCACAATCAAGAAAGAGGAACCTAACGAGATTTTCATTGGTGCGGCCGCCGAGATTTGGCATTCGAAAGACCAAATCGCCGACAACTTCGCCCTCACTTCTTCAGAACGATCGGACAATAGTGACTGAGAATACTTATCGCTTGTCGAGATAGCAACAGATCACAGCTGTTGATGCACTCCTCTCATCCGTTGCTGTCGTGGATTCGACTAGTCATCTGCCAAGTCTTTTCATCTTTCTTCTAATCTCCTCAAAGATGAGAACCAGGGCGCCCAAGCCAAATAGGTACAACCAGTCCGAGGCGGAGACAGGGGCGGTGTTGAAGAATGGTTGGAGAAACGGAACATAGATGAGTGCTACTAAGACGACAAACTGCAGAGCCACACCAACAAGTGGCCACTTGCTGCGAAACGGACTAACTCGGAAGGCAGATTGAGAGCCTGCCCTAATGGATAGGAAGTTGCCGAATTGTCCGGCCATTATGCCGGCTACGTAGAGAGTAGTTCCCTTTGCATATGACTGTGGATCGCCAACGGTGGGTTGTCCGAAGCTCCATCCTGATCCCATCCATGTTTGAAACACCCAGAGCAGCGACCCTACTCCAATAATCAGCCCGATCTGCAATGCTCTGAAGAGAATCTTGGGGTCGAGAAGCCTATCTCTTGCGCGACGGGGCGGCCTATCCATTATACCTTGTTCAGGCGGTTCCAGGACTAGTGCCAGGGATGGCCATACATCCATTCCCAGGTCTATGGCTAGTATCTGAACAACGAGTATGGGAAGGGGTACCTGAAAGAAGACGAACACTAGGAAAGCGAAGAGCTGCGCCCAGTTGTGGGTGAAGACGTAGGTGACGAATTTTCTGAGGTTGTCAAACATAGCCCTGCCTAATCTTATGCCTTCCACCAGTGAAGTGAAGTTGTTATCCAGGAGAACGATGTCTGCTGACTCTCTCGCAACATCCGTTCCTCCTGCCCCCATTGCCACGCCGACATCAGCCTCCATCAAGGCAGGGGAATCATTGACTCCATCGCCTGTGACCGCAACGGTTTCGCCTCTCGATCTTAATGCCCGGACGATTCGCAGCTTCTGCTCAGGTGATGTTCTGGCGAACACAATCTCATGACGCTCAAGCAGACCTGTGAGTTGGTCATCTGAAAGCGCCGAGAGTTCGTTTCCCTTGACAACGTTATGGTTGCCAGACGTTATGATGCCTGTCTTCTTTGCTATCGCATCGGCTGTGGTTGCGTGGTCTCCTGTTATCATAATCACTCGCATGCCTGCCTTCTTCGCTTGGGCTACCGTGGCAGCGATAGCGGGACGTGGCGGATCGTGGAGCGCAGCCAATCCCAGGAATGTCAGATCCTTCTCCACAGCACCAGCAGAGTATTCGTGAACGTCACCAGGCAGAGTTCGTGTGGCCATTGCCAAGACCCTGAAGCCTTCGGCTGCAAACTCATCGATCTGTCGCCTCACAGCATCGCTTTGTTCGGAATTCAGGACCGCATTTTGATTACCAAGAAGAATTCTGGATGATCTGGATAGGATTCGATGAGGTGCACCTTTGCAGTACGCAATTACTCCGTGGTCGATTGTTCTGTGGATACTGGTCATCATCGCTCGGCTTGAGTCAAATGGAATCAATGTCAACCTCGGACTCTTGGCGAGAGCCTCTTCCACGTTGAAATCTCCTTTACCTGAGAAAACTAGGAAAGCCCCGTCTGTCGGATCGCCAAGCACTGTCCATCGAGGAATTCTATCAGAAGGCGGGTTTAGCTTCGCGTTGTTGCAGAATGCACCCACTTCAAAAAGACTGAGAATATGTGGCCTCTCTGTCTTACTCACCCGCCTGTCTCCGAGCGTTACGAATCCTCGTGGCGAGTATCCGTCGCCTGTGACTTCGAAGACTTCTCGGTTCGTCCACAGTTTCCTTACCATCATCTCTCCGCTTGTGATTGTGCCAGTCTTGTCAACGCACAGCGTTGTTGCTGATCCAAGGGTTTCGATAGATGACAATCGTTTGACAACAACATTCCTCTTGGACATCGCCGACGCAGTAAGAGCCAATGCCAAAGACACTGTCAGCTGGAATCCTTCAGGAACAAGCGACACCATAACTCCGATCGCGAATAGAAGACTCTCCGCAACTGTCAGGTTCACGAACGTGTTAGCAACCAGAAAGAACATCCCGCCAACTAGAACAGCCACCAAGAAGTTCAGCTTCCCAGCATAACTGACCTCCCTTTCTAGGCGACTCAGCGGCTCCTTGATTTCTCTGGAGATTGATACAATGCTACCGAATTGGGTGTGCTTTCCGGTCGCGAGAACGACTCCCCGGGCGACTCCGGAAACTAATGTGGTGCCAGCAAAGACGATGTTATGATAATCGGTGATGTTTGAAATCGACGCTGGCTCCATTGTAGCGAACCGTCTTTGAGGTTCCGACTCCCCCGTCATGACGGAGTTGTCAACCGAGGTCTCAAACGCACTGAGTAGTCTCACGTCAGCCGGTACCCTGTCGCCCTCCTCCAGAGCAACTATGTCTCCCGGAACAACGTCAGCGACTTTCACCTGCGTCAGCTGACCGTTCCTTACGACTTTCACGTTCTGTGGAACCAGTCGAGATATCGCTCGAACTGCCTTTTCTGCCCTGTACTCTTGAGCCAGGCTGAAGAACGAGTTTAGTATGACGACAACGAGGATTGCCAGCCCCATTTGAATTGAGCCAGGGTCGTTGTATCCCCATCCCGCAAGAAACGAGAGTCCTGACGCGACCAGAAGCAAAACATTGAACAGATTCTTGAACTGAGTCACAAATCTCTCGGCAACGTTCGCTCGCTTCCCTGACGGAAAGACGTTAGGCCCATGCTTTCGTAACCTAGTGTTCGCTTCTTCGCTAGAAAGCCCATCAAGTCGAGTACCGAGATCGGCGAGGATCCTGTCTGTGCTAGTGAACGCTGCTCGATCATATGACAAGACCTGCACCTGCCTGATGAGACTCTCATGCCTTCTGCCCTTTCGGCCGACCCAAGAACTTCGCGCCTATAAGATTTCCGAGCATCATCACAGGTTAGTGTGTAAGTGAAGAAACAATCCGCCCTGGGGCATTCACAGACTCGGCTTTTCGTTGATGGGAGCGCATGCTTGGATGTTTACGCGAGAACGGATCTGTCTCTGTGCAAGTTCAGCGGTTCTGGACTGAATGTCTATACATTAGTGTCTAGATGGTGCGGCCGCCGGGATTCGGACCCGGGTCGTTGGCTTTCCTCGCCGTGTGCGGATGGAAGGCCAATGGACGCTAGGCTATGTCCTAGACCAGGCTAGACTACGGCCGCACGCACCTTCACGCGTATCTGCGCGCCTCTATTTAACGACCAGTGATTGTGGAAGTCCGCGTGAATAGGAATACGGAAATATCTGGCAACTGATTGTGCGCGGATCGCGTGCAATGGGTTTGTGAAGCGTTGTTCGAAGATGTGCTGACCAGCTACGGATATCTCGGTCTATTCATCGTCAGCTTGGCGGTGAATCTTCTGCCTTTCACGTCACCTTCGAACTTGATCCTTGCCGGGGCAGTAGCGTTTCTCGTTCCGACAATGGATCCTTTGCTCATCGGGTTGAGTGTTGCAATGGCAGCGTCGATCGCGAAGACCGCGCACTACTACGTGGCTTCCTACGTTGGAGCGAAGGCTGGAAACAGAGCAGAGAAGCTGGAATCGTACGGCAGAAAGCTCGGGAGGTGGGGCGCCCTCGCTGCCTTCGTCATAGCGACCACACCTATCCCCGATGATCCAGTCGTAATCCCTCTTGGCATGACAAGATACCCACCCCAGAAGTTCTTCGCAGCATATCTCCTCGGGAAGATCCTCATCTCAACGGCCGGCGCATACTTGGGCCGTCAAACCGCATTCATTCTCGAAGGATTGTTCCCATCCAACGAGTATATCGTCGCGACAGCTATCGTGTCGATTCTGGTTGCTTCAGTGATTCTGAAAGCGGATCTTGAAGGTCTAACATCGCGTCTCAAGAAAAGAATCCTCAGCGACTAGAGAGAAACTCTAATTCGACAATGTCAGAGCAAAAGCAAAAAGGAGATCAACCCCTACTCTCGCACGATTCAATTGTCAATGGAGAAGAGGCTGAGATTCAGAATTCGACGCGGTAGCTTCGAAGTCGAACTTGAGGGAGAGTTCGACTATGTCAGAGAGAAATTTGAGGGGCTTATGGCGCAGCAGCCCCCGCCCTCGAGTGTGGTACAGGAGGAAGCGGCGCCCACAACTGGGATGACCGAAGCCATGGGCGGCGAAGAGCTCGGAGGCATCCTTGAGACAAGACCAGATGGGAAACCACACTTCACGATCCCATTCGACTCCCTGACTGCAAAAGAGGCGATAGGTCTTGTCTTGTACAAGGCACAGCCTACCCCACTCGGCGACAAGGAGCTGAGTGAACTCCTGAACGCGAGCTGGAAGACCACGAAGCCTCATGTCATTAGAGCGCGTGCAAGTGAATTGCGGAAAGATGGCAAACTGATCACCGAGAAGGGTCGATACTCGTTGTCCGGTGCCGGATTGCAGTGGATAAGGGCTGAGGTGATTCCATCACTCAGGGGAGTCCGATCTACTCAACCCTGATGGTTGTTCAGAAACCGCATCGTTAGTGTTCACACCTTTCAGCCAAAGTAGCCTGGTGGCGCCTCTATCGGAGAGCCTATAGGTGTATTCGCCCCGACGCCGCTCCCGCAACAGCAGCCCGTGTCGATGATAGCGCAACAGAGCCATCCTAACAGCACGTGCTGACTCCGGCTTGCACAGGTCGAATCGGACTCTCTGGATGATGTGCCCACTATCACACCATCCTTCCGTGCTCATGAGTTGAAGAATGGCTATCTTGAGCTGGTTGTACCTCAACGGGCTTCGCAAAGGCCTGATCGCTTGGGGAGGATATCAGTATTGCGGATGAAGATCGCCGCAGTATGGGTGGAGTGCAGAGTGAAAGTGAAGTGATGCGGAGTAACACCTAGCAGAAAACTCGAATCAGGCACGTTCATGGAAGAGTGCGATCAATGTCGAGCTGCCTGATCTCTAGCCTGCAAGGCGTTACTACTCATGAGGGGGCGCACACGTAAGAGCTTTTAGAGTGCAAGATGAGTGGAGAGGTGAAACTGAACTCGCGGCGGGATCGGAGGCGAGGAGGAGTGGAAAGGGTGAACCGAGCTGACCAGTGAGCATCAGACAGAAGTCACGATAAGGTACCGCGATATCCAGAAGACAATCAGAGGCACCTCAGACGAAGTCTTCCGAGGCGTATTCCAGTTCCTGTCGGAGACGATCCCCGCCTTTGACGTCGTCTCAAGAATCACGCTCACTGTGAACTTTGCTGACTTCCTCAAGGACGCAGCCGGTGTATTTGCCGTCACTCCTGAGGGCGTCGTCGTACTAACACCTCCCGAAGCTTTGACCGATAGGGAGCTGGTCCTCCTGTACTTGGTCAGGGCGAAGGTTGGCTTTGAGACGGGGAGATCTGACAAGGAGACGCTCCTCGCATCCGATCTCATCTCGTTCACAGGAAAGGGTTCTGGGACGGTCGCAGGCCGACTGAGCGAACTCTCCGCCGAGGGTCTTGTAGAGAGAATTGGGAAGGGCGAGTACCGAGTGACGACATTCGGACTGCATCGGTTTCGACAGGATGTGTTGCCGAAACTGAAAGGTTGACATCACATGAGTGAAGAGAAAACTCTCACAGTCGAGCTGCAGTATGGCGAGCTCACGCACGCAGCAAAGGGAGCCCCGGATCAAGTGCTGCGGGAGGTGGTCGCGTTTGTCTCACGCGTTGTCCCTACTTACGCTGCGGCCTCTAGACTCCTCTACGTCCCCGAGTATGAGAGGCTGACTGATTCCCTTTCAAAGGTCGCGAAGATCACGACCGATGGTCAGGTTCTGCTGCTTCGAGATGATCTTCCAGCCGAGAAGGCTATCACAGTAGTCTTGTTGGGAGCGCACGTCGCAAGCAAGTTCCAGAAACGATCGAGCGATGAACTCTACGCTGAAGAGATCGCTCGATCCGTAGGGAAGGCCTTGAAGACGGTAAGGAACACGATTGCGGAGCTTCAGAGGGAAGGCCTCCTCGAACGAGCGGCACGAGGAACGTACCGAATCGCAGCCTCAGGCATCATGAAGACAGAGAAAGAATTGCAGACTTTCCAGACCACCCCAGAAGGAGGGGTCTCCCAGAAGCAGTGAGAGTCCCCACTGTCCAAGTCGCACCCGAAAGCGGGTGCGGCGGCAACGGGAGCCTCTGGGTGGCTCCCGAATCAGGGGGGTGAGAATCTGATGATCCACCGCACCCAAATTACAGACTCTACGTTTGACGAGATAAGCAGTTCGCTCCATCTAGAACCAGAAGATCGTTCCTTCTTGCCCTCCTTCCTTATCGAGCTGAGCAGCAGATCTATGAAACACATCAGCGGCCGCGCGTTCAGTCCACGCGAGATCCCGCTTCTTGCATTGAGTGTTGGAGACGATCAGGCCGAGACGGTCTCACTGCTCCCGGCCACAGACGGTGAAGAATGTACGGTCATCTCTCTAGTTCCGTCGACATCGTCGACGGTCGCAGCCGTAGATGTCTCCAGTCTAAGAATCGGCGAGACGGAGACCGGAGTTCTGATCGCAATCAGAGGAGCAATTGTATGGAAAGCCAATCGAGGATATCAGTATCTTCGCTGCGGTCCACTGACCTTCCATCTGGGGTTTGGAATAGGCGATGGTTGGTCACCAGATCAGTCAGTGTTTCTGACGGGCCGAGTCTTCACCGAACGGGCCATCAGCCGTCTACGTAACGCGCTCGAGCGATGGATTCAGAGGCAGATCTGTGTTTCATCCGACAACGCGATCGTTCTCTTCGACGGTTCATTGACCGCCGGAACGCCGGATAACCCAACAGCACCGCTTGCTCGGATCCTCAAGTCTGCGAGAGAGCGTGGTAGCGTTGTGATGGCGATCTCAAAGGACACCAAACTGTGTGCTTTTGGGAAGAGGATCACTTCCTTGGTCTCTGCAACGCGGGCTCCATGCTTGCTAGATGTCGATCGTGTTGTCTCAAAACAGTTCAAGTCCCATCCTGTTCGCTTGGCCGGGCATGTGTATGTCGCCAAGCTCGCCGGGGATGGGTTCGCTTTCCGCTTGGATGTAGATCGAGAGGTCTCACAAGACGCCTCCGTAGCGGCGTTGAATCAATTGATCGCGAGCGACGGCGTGATGCAAGGATATCCCGAGACGCTTCGGCTTGCTCACATTTTCTCAACATTCACCGCAAACGAAGTCATCGCATTGCAGCGTTTTCTCGCCCTTGAGCATGGTCTCAGAATTGCGCATCGTTTCAGCGTGAGGAAGTCGCTCTTCGGACCCTTTGGAGACTGGGAGGCGGCCTAGGCCGTGAGGATCTACCGGAAGGAGGGCGACGTCATGCAGTTGCTCAGTTATCCGGAGGAGGACGTGAACAAAGGCGACTACCTGCTTGTTGAGGACCATCGATCGCATAGGGGGCTCATCGTACAGGTCATTGACATACAGTTCGCCAACGTCCCCGGAATCCTAGAAGACATACTACGAGATGTCATGACTGAGGAGTCGATCCAAGGAAGTGATGTAGATCCCTTCGACATATCCTCTCAAGTCGCCATCCTGAAAGACACAAGACTAGTCGTGTGCAAGATCAGAGGCGCGTTAGAAGACGGACAAATCACCCACGATGTATCTTGGCTCCCGTCGAGAATCAGTTCCACCGTCTCGAAGTTCCTGATCGAGTCTGCGATCTCAGAGAAGCCACCTTCAAGGCCAATAGTGATCGGAGCCATCAGAGAGAATCCAAGCTTTGCCATCGATGCCAAAGCACTCGACGGCCGGCTCAACATTGTCACAGGAAAGAAAGGTACTGGCAAGTCACATCTCTCCAAGCTCCTGAGCACGAGTCTAGTAGAGCATGGGGCTCCATGCCTCATCCTGGATGTGAATGGTGAGTATACGAACCTCACACGCCGCGCCAACGGCCAAAAGAGTCCATACGAAGGCAAGATCGTCGTACTGACGCCCAGACTGAGCCTGAGGTTCACGCTCGCCGAAGCAGGCCTCGGCACTATGATGGACATTCTGCTACATGCTTTGGATCTGCCGGGAACATCTGCTCGTGTGTTCGCAAGGATATGGAGGCAACTTGAACAGAAGAACGAGTTGACTCTCAAGTCGCTCGGCGAAGCGATCGCGAGCTCGGACTGCCACGAGAGTGTTAGAGACGCCCTCCAGTCCAGATACAACACTCTCGCGGATGCCGGTCTCTTCACCGATGATCCTTCGCCAGCTGCGTCTGAGCGGCTCACGGAGCGGTTCGCGACTGGAGGCGCGGTCGTTGTGAATATGAAGAATCAATCGTTCACAACGCGTCGTATTGTCGTGGAGCTTCTTCTCAGCAAGATCACCGAGCTACTCTCCTCAACGCGTCTGAGAGCTGTCTTTCTCTTCGCTGAGGAAGCCCACCTCTACCTTCGAGAGACGTATTGGGACGACATAGTAACACGCATGCGGCATCTCGGAATATTCACGACATTCATTACCAATCAGCCTGACACGATCCAAGAAAGCATCTACAGGCAAGCAGACAACATCTTCTTGTTCAACTTCACGAACGAGCGTGACCTCGATGTCGTTTCAAGAGCAGCCAAGGTTGATGGTGAAAGCGTCAGATTGCTAGTCAAGGATCTGCCAGCAGGTCACTGCCTGGCAATAGGTGATGTTGTCAAGGATTTCCCAGTCGTCGTCAGCGTGAGGCCGCTAGATGTTGAGACGCTTGGTGGTACAAGGTTCTTCTTCGAAGAGAACACAATCACCTGCTCCGCATGAATTCTGTGCGATCCCTAGTAACGCTCTTTAGCGTACCACTAGGTCGCTTCTGGATGAACTAACGGAGTTGTGAGTCATGGCCGGCCCATTGCAGAGTCAGCCATTCTTGTCGCACAGACCAAGGCCGGCAGGGGTTCTCAGCGTTGAGGATGTGGCAGCAAACGTCAAGTCATTGAGATTCAAGGACAAGCCATGCGCAGCTGCGCGACCAGGGCAGTTCTGCATGGTCTGGGTTCCCGGCACTGATGAGATTCCAATGAGTCTGCTGACCTCAGAGGATGGAGAGACCGTCACGATCACAGTCAAAGAACGAGGCGAAGGTTCTCGAACGCTCGTGCGAAAGGCAAGAGGTGACCTGATCGGGGTTCGCGGTCCCTATGGCAATGGTTTCACATATCGAGACGAAAGAACGGTGCTCATGATCGCAGGTGGAACCGGGGCCGTACCCATTCTTTCACTTCTGCGCATCCTGACTACTCGGGATGTGAATTGCAGTTTGGTGCTTGGAGCCAAGACGGCTCGTGAACTACTGTACGCGAGCGAGATACGTCTCCTCTCAGCTACGACTGGAGGATCATTCACGATCACAACCGACGATGGTACAGCGGGAACACGAGGCTTGGCAACGGACGAGACCGAAAGAGTACTTCGTGCTCGATCATTTGATCGAATCTACGCCTGTGGCCCAGAGACGATGCTCAGGAGAGTGATAGATCTCGCTGGGCAGGCAGGCATCCCCGCTGAGGCGGGGCTGGAGCGCGTATTCAAATGTGGATCAGGAATCTGCGGCAGTTGCTGCCTCGGTCCACACCTAGTCTGCAAGGACGGGCCTGTATTCGACGATATCACCTTGAGAGAACTACCCGAATTCGGAAAGTCAAGAAGGGATCACTCGGGGACACTCGTTCCTATTCGATGAGCATTTGGCTCATGCAGTTTGGACGTCTCCTGCTCGGAGAATACCTTTAAGATCATGAGACCGCAACCACTCGTGCGAGCATAGGAGGTGTTCACGATACCAACACACGGGTCGCTCACGAAAGCTGGAATCCAGCTACTAACAGCTGGCCAGATAGGTTCGTCAGCAGACACCGAAGGTCCAAGCTGCTAACCGACGGTCCCCGATCCCAAGGATCCACGTTCGAAGAAATGCGGAGAAACGCCTGGAGCTGAACAGAAAGCCGGGCCAGAACTGGATGCGCACCTAGCCGTAGCATCTCGGCTAGCCTTCGTGGGATTTGCCTCCTAGAGTTCACACTAATTAGTAGAGGGTGTCGTTCTAGCTCTCGGCGCTTACGAGATGCGCTTGGAACTGAGACCGATAGGCCGCGTCATCACTAGTGCGAGCCACGAAGAGCTCAGGTATGGATCAGCGATTTCTAGGATCGTCATTGAGCCGAGGTTCGTGACCGGCCTTGAAGGAATCGAAGACTTCTCACATCTCTTTGTGCTCTTCTGGTTGCACCAGATACCCAAGAGACGCCACGCAATGAAGGTGCACCCTCAAGGACGCGCCGATATCCCAGAAGTCGGCGTATTTGCGACGAGATCACCGCATCGCTCAAACCCGATAGGTCTCACGCTCGTGAAGCTGCTTCGCAGGAGGGGCAGGATATTGACCGTAAAAGGACTCGATGCATACAACGGCACGCCAGTCTTCGACCTGAAACCCTACGACACACGCGACAGCACTCCCCGGCCCCGGGTGCCTCCGTGGTGGAAGAAGCTCCAGCGCCAGAACGAACACATTAGGCAAGCACTGCGTCGATGAGTGATTTGTGCGATTCAGGAGTCGGTGAGGCTAGGCGCTAGGGCTTCGTAGACATCGAGCAAGGATTCACTCCTGACATTCCAAGTTGCCGCTCTTGCAACATCTTCTTCGGTTGGGTTGAACGCGACTGACAGACCCACCCGCTCGAAGACTACGATATCGTTGACCCAATCGCCGACATGTGCACAGGTGGAGAGTCCGAATCCGTTTTGTTTGCAGAGATCGCTTAGACCTTCAAGCTTGTTTGTCAGGACCCTCATTCGATCTGTTAGCACACCATTTGATGTCTCGATCTTGCTGGCGATGATGTCTTGGAATCCGTAGACTCGAAGGGGGTCAGCAGCGAAGGACGGATTGTCCGTCAGAATGGCCACACGCACACCTGATTCTCTCAGCTTATGAACAGTCGGGCCGAGGTCTCGAACAAGCGGCAACGCGTCGGGATCTGGAGCGATCTCCTTCACTTTCATTCCTACGAGCAGACCCAATTGCATGCCGATTGTCTCCCTATAGCCAAGCTTTCCTTGGAAGAACAACTCGTCTTGAGCAACGATCTCGTCGTGCAAGGCTTTCGGGACTCTAAGGTAGTAGAGGATGCGACCGTGAAGGATCGTTCCATCCAAGTCGAATGTGATTAATTCAAGTCTTGGCTTTCTCGAACTCTGCATTTCGTGTTCTCCATGTGGCCCGAATTGGCATGGCAAGTTCGTAACTGCAGGCTCGTGTTCTTTTTAACTTGTAGTCCAAGGATGAAGAGGGCTGCACACGATGCGCAGGAGACCGATCATTGTCACGGACATCGACTACACGTTGACGGACGCTCATCTGAGGCTCGACGCTGAAGCCGTTGAAACGATAAGAAGGCTCGAAGCGCAACGTGTCAAAGTGATTCTCGCGAGTGGAAGGAACCTTCCGACAACAGGGTCACTCGCGCAGTTCATCGGCACATGCGGACTTGTCATCGCCGAGAGCGGCGGCGTAATCGCACGATATCAGAAACCGATCAAGATTCTTGGTAAGATCGAGAATCCTCGCGCTGCACTTGCAGTGCTCAGAAGGAAAATCGGTCGAAATGTTGTTGAGAGAGCCGACAGCAGGTACGGATTGCGATTGACTGACGTATCAATGGAACGATCCTTCGACCTGAAGAAAGCGATGAATATCATTCAGGAAACTGGGATCAGGGTTCGCCTCGTTGACACAGGCGTGACCTTCCAGCTGCTAGATGATGGTGTTGACAAGGGACGAGCTCTCATTCAGCTGGCAAGACTGAAAGGCTTGCCACTGTCCCGAGCGGTCGCGATCGGAGACAACTACAACGATCTTGACCTCTTCAGGGAGGCAGCCTACAAGATTGCCGTGGGAAACGCGCCCAAGGAAGTCAGGAAGTATGCAGATTATGCCTGCAGGCGATCATACGGTAGAGGCTTTCTAGAAGCTGTCGGCCGTGCCAAGTTATGGAGTGCAGTGCCGTGACGCACGGAATTTGATCGTCGAGCCTAGAGAACGATGCTCAGGAGTCGCGTGAACCTGCGGCTCCTCTTCTTATAGGCGCCTCTCGACAGTAACTCGTCTAGGCCTTCAGCACTCATTGCCGTTCAACGGGCGGGACGAATGTGCTCCTCTTAAAAAGGCATTATTGAGTCGATCGATAGATCGGAAGTCGACCGGACTGTTCTCGAGTCTTTTCTAACGGTGCAACACTCACTCTGTCTTCTGACTGCCATGCTGTTGAGCCCGGCTCTCTTCTCTGGATTTCGAACGAAGCAGTAGATATGCAACGCCAACGCCGATCAGGATACAGATCACCGCGATCGTCACTCCGTATACGAGCCACTGAACAAAGTCGGGATAGACAACGTATGGTGGCAACAGCGGGGTTGAGCTGAGGACTGTTATGATGGTCTGATCTTCGACTTCGAGCCTACTCCCGTCCCACCATGCACCTGCAGAGATCACATAACTGCCTGCTTCGGAAGTCCTCCAGACAACTGTCTCAGTGAGGTCGCTGTCTGTCCGCGACGTCCATGACTGAATCTCGCTGCCATCGACTGTGCGCACTTGAATCCGTATTTCATGCGAGTGGAGAACTTCGATCTCAGCGCACTCTGGAAACAGGTGAGTGAAGTGTACATTTATCTTCACACTGTCTCCGATCCTGTACTCACTTCGGTCCGTTGTCACGTCTATCGAGCGACACGTGACCGACTGTCTTGGGATCTCGAGGTCGAAGTCCAAATCGTTCAGGTCGCCCTCGTACTTCGCCGCGGTGAACCAAGCTGCGGGACCATCAGCTACGAGGAACAGTCCACTTAGCGCGGCGTCGATTGTTGTCAGGTCGTTGGACGAGATCTGAAACTGGACGACTTGCTCCGTCGACTGGTAGTAGGCGAGTCTCATCTTGGTTGGGATTTCTGTCTCCGTGATCTGCCAGGTCGTTATCAGGTAGAGGGTTACGTCTGCTCGCCCCTTTGCTGTGGCTGAGACTTTCAGGGGATAATAGAGACTCGATGAATGGAATTCGTATGCGATCGGCTCTATGCTCCTCATGGTGGAGTAGATGTCAACAAGGTCGAAGACCCAGTACTCGAACCCACGCGACAAGTAATCTTCCAGAATCCCAGTCGTCTCTCTATTGATCGCTGGTAGCACGCCGATGCCAACCTTCTGAGCATAGTCGAGGGCGAAACGGACGAGGTCATCGACTGATGTCACCCTGACTACCGTTATGTCATGGGCTCCAACCTTTTCATGAAACGTTATCTCAAGACCTGTGAGGCCTTTGCTAAGTGCCCTAGGTGCGTTGGCTATCATGAGCTGCTGGACTGCTTGAAATGATTCGAACTGCCCGATCTCTACGGTCGGCTGGGAGGGAAGAGGGAGAATCTCAAGGACTTTGGTGTCTGCGCTGGCGTAGAGGTCTGTTGAGAGGATCAATCTCTCGACATCCCCGTTCCAAGCGACTATGGCCTTCTGTCCCGGGCCGTAGACATCCGCATCAGATATGGGCAAAATACATCGATCTGCGCCGGCCAACGGACTGATAGTAAGCAGAATGGCGAATGCGAGGATGAGAAGAGATGCCCGCTTGGTCATCTTCTATCTCTTCTCTTTCTGTCTTCTTCTTCGTCTGTACACGTAGTATATGGGCAACCCGATTATGGCTAGCGGAATCAAGGACACTATTAGAATCATCAGGCCACGGAGGACTGTGAAGAGTCCAAGGATCGCGGTTTCGAGTGTTTCGCCCCAGTCCATGCCTGGCGGTGTGAACGGCGGCGCTGGCTCGATCAGGCTGACAGAGATGAGTGACATCTTCGCGCTGCTTTCTAGATAGTTGATCTGGCCTTGTAGACTCTCGATCTCTCCTCTGATACGGGACAGTTCGCTCTCGACTCGGAGGATCTCGTCAACCGTCTTCGCCATGCCAAGAATCTCGTGCAATCGCTGTTCCTGTTTCTCCAAGTTGTTCAACCTAGCCTTCAAATCGACGTACTGCTGAGTGATATCTTCGCTCGTTGTTCTTTCATCCAAGACCTTGCCGTACGTCTCTATCTGTCTTACCGCTTCATGGAATCTCTCTTTGGGAATCCGGATAGATATCTCGGCGGTCGCTTGCGTGCCGTACCCTGACCGTGATGAACCTGCGACATATCCGCCGTAATTCTCAGCGAGTTGTCTGATTCTGTCAAGTCTTCCTTGGATGTCGCTGGTTTCGAGAGAGATGTACCCGTTGTAGATGACCATCCGTTCCTGCGCCAGCGTCTGCTCTTCCAAGTACGCCGGCTCCGCCCCTGTCTTCTCTATCACGGTCGGCGGCACAACGCCGGAGTCACCGAGCGGACCGTATGGAGTCATAACCCCATAGGGCGAGAACAGTGTTCCTACGTAGAATGAAGCGAGCACGAGAACGATAACAGCTGATGAGATGACTGCCATCTTTCTACGATTCATTCTTCATCGCGCACTAGTGAGTCAGTAGCACGCATAAAGTGCTAGAGCTTGGAACGATGCGTTCAGAGAATAGAACACTCGATGCGACGGAAAGACCTCCTCGGCATCCGACCTTCCAGAGCATCGTCACGGAATGAACGATCCTGAAGCGCAGATCAGGTAGAACAGCATCTTCCTACCGACGGAGCATCCGTGCGCCCTATGGACAGTTCAAGCAAAAGTAATGAACCGTCGATTGCCAATCTTCCTCACGTAAGATTCGACGAGCTAGGGAAAGGGTGTGACCCCTTGACGAGTTGTCGATTCTCTCAGAGCCTCGCCACCGTTTGCCTACTACTGCTGCTCCTCGCTTCACTCCGTGTCGGGATCCCTGTTGTGACGGCTGCCCAGGGTGTTGGTGGGTTTAGCGCGGTACTCACCGAGTGGAGCATCCCGACGGCTGGCAGCATGCCGACCGATTTGGCTTTGGATCCTTCAGGCAACTGCTGCTGGTTTGTGGAGTCGTCTGGTAACAAGATAGCCCAGCTGGATCCTGCGATCAACACTTTCAGGGAATGGGTGATTCCTACCGCAAGCTCGAAGCCTCTGAGTCTTGGTCTGACCACGATATCAGGGTCGCTGGCTGTTTTCGGCACTGAGTCTGCAAAGGACAGAGTATTCCTATTCTTTCCCGACACGGGCACGTTCAAGGAGTACGCTCTGCCTAGCGAGGCCTCAGGTCCAAGATACATTTCGATTGAGCAAGGCGGGACGGAGATCAGAGCTTGGTTCAGTCGAGTCGGAGACTCGGCGGGGGTGATCGTCTATGATTCGAGTCGGGGGACTGCTAGGCTGTTCTTGGTTGAGCTTCCGTCTGCTGCAGGTGGCCGTGCAAACGGTGTCTCGGCTGGTTCAGGTGTCGTCTGGCTTGCTGGGGCCACCGCCCTCGTGAAGTGGGACAGGTTGGCCAGTGAGTTCACAAGCTGGGCAACTCCGTCTCACCCGTCGACTGAGGTTGTCTCCCTCGATGTGGATGTCCAAGGTCAGGTCTGGTACACCATGGGAGGTCCTAGAGCAGCCGGGGTCGACAGCTATGTGGGAGTATTGCGGACCAACGATACCTTCGTAGAATGGCAGATTCCGACTAGCGGCGCGGATCCTCAAGGTCTCAGCATCAGCCCAGTCACGCGAAATCCGTGGATTGCCGAACACGGGGGAGATCGTGTCGCTCGGCTTGACCCAACGATTGACGGGACCGCTATGAGTTCCCGGCCGATAGTAACACGCTCTGCCCCCACAAGCGGAGCACTGATGACTATAGCGACCGGTCCGGTCCTGCCATCAACGGTCAGAGTGACTCCCGTAGCAAGTGCCAGCATAGAGTCCACCATGGGGGAATTTACGGAGTGGATATTGCCAACTGGAAGCCAACCCCGCGACGTTGTAGTTGATGCGTCAGGCAACGTTTGGATACTCGAGTCCTCCTCCAACAAGGTCGCGAGACTTTCACTGAAGCCGGATTTCAACCTCGGCTGCGAACCCTCAAGTCTCCTTCTAGTACAGGATGCGAGCGAGACAAGCATCTGCACCGTGACATCGATCTACGGCTTCAACTCAGAAGTCCAGCTCTCAGGTTCTTGGATTGGGTCGAGACCCTCCGGCGTTGTCTACACGCTTCCCACGCCGATAACTCCTGATCCAAGCGGAACCGCATCTTCAACACTAATGATCGTAGCTGGTGCTAGGGCTTCTACTGGAACATTCGCGTTTCAGGTGACCGCAACTAGCGGGTCGCTTATTCACAAGGCAAACGTGACGGTAACGATCGCCGAGGGCGTGGTTGACTTCACGATCACCATCACACCATCCTCGCTGTCAGTGGTACCTAGCGGGTCTGCTGTCGCAACGGTCACGATTCAGTCCCTCGGTGTCTTTTTCTCACCCGTACACCTTGCGAGCTCAGGTGCGCCGGGTGGTATGAGCGTGTACTTCGATAGGAATCCGGTGACGCCGCCGATACGTGGGATCGCATCCTCGAACCTTGCGGTCAGCGTCTCGGGAGCACCACAGGGAACGCACCTCATCACGGTCATGGCAACGGGAGACTCGATTGCGCACACTGCGACACTCACGGTTCGAGTGACGGGAGGATGCTTGATCGCTACCGCGACATACGGATCGGAGCTCTCTGACGAGGTTCAGTTCCTCAGGAACTTCCGCGACAATTCAATCCTGACGACGCGATCCGGTTCAAGTTTCATGACAGCCTTCAACGCTTGGTACTACTCGTTCAGTCCCACTATCGCCCAAGTGATTCGCGAGCATTCAACACTGAGAACCACAGTGAAATTCGTGCTCTACCCGCTAATCGGAATACTTCGAATAGGTGCCACTCTATTCGATTTCCTTCCATCAAATCCTGAGGTGAATGCGCTTGCATCGGGGCTCGTGGTGAGTTCTCTCATAGGGGCAATCTACGTCGCCATTCCACATTCGATCTTGTTTGTATGCTCGTCCAAGGCGCGGCGTGTGTCTGGAAGGATTCTTGCGATCGCAGTTGTGCTCGTTCTCGGAGGCTTGGCTGCAGCGGCTTGTGGAATTGTGTGTGACGGCCCGGTCATTGTGCTCATGGCAGCGACCTCAACAATTGTCCTCTCAAGTCTGGCCGGTTCGGCGCTGGCCACCTCGGGCATCATTCTTCGCTTGATATCGCGTCTGTCAAACCGTTAGCTGGTTTGAGGAACTCACGCGACAGGCACGCGCACATGACAAGGGAGCGGAGGGCATATCGATCTTTTGCGTTGAATATGTCGGGGCATGCAGTAATGTTCATATTGCGGTACATCATTGTACCGCGACAAGACCCAAAGGAGGGATACAACAACCATGAATGGTGAAAGCAAGAAAACGATCGCACTAAGCGCCGTTGCACTCAGCGTCGGGGTAGCTCTCGGTGCAGTCTTCGGCAATGACAAGAGCAGGAAATATCTCGTCGACAAAGGCAAGAGCGCCTTCAACAGCTACCGGCAGAAGTAGGCTCGGCGTCACGCTACCTACTAGCCGTCCATCCTCTTTTTCTCAGTTTGGACTGTGGCCGCCTGCAATGGGCTGCGGTCACCATGACCCATAGAGAGGCTCGTCAGCAAGGTCAACGGCCCACGAAACCAGCACGAATCTTGATTGGTTCTCTCTCAACTAATCTAATATTCGTCGCCCGAGGATGCGCAGGTTGGGCATGCGAGGTCGAACAGTAGTTGAGCGTGAGACTTCGTGGCGCTTCAGTTCTGCTCGCATTGGTCGTCTCGGTCTTTGCCGGCGTCGCCATGATAATGCCGAGGGCATCGGCCGCCACTACACGAATAGGCTTCCCGCCCGCCGGCCAGATCTATCACGCCGTATTTCCCGGCGGACGGACCGGTGAGGAGGACGACATCACTCCCGAGGATCTGGAGTCTTACGAGCAGACGGTAGGAAAAACGGCTGCTTGGGTATACTTCTCTAACAACTGGTATCGTGACCGTCACTTCCCGTTGGCCACTGCGACTTGGATCCGTGATTCCGGCAGCGTGCCATTCATTCGTCTGATGCTGCGCGACAAGCCGTTCAGAGAACGCAACCGACACTTCACGCTGGATCGCATCATACAAGGTGAGTTTGACAGTGATCTTCGAGCATGGGCTCGAGAGGCACGTGATTTCGCTTCACCTCTACTTGTCGAGTACGGGACGGAGGTGAACGGATACTGGTTCCCATGGAACGGTAGACACAACGGACGGGGAACAACAGACGGGTATGGTGATCCCATGCTCCCCGATGGCCCTGAGCGTTTTCGCGATGCATATCGCCACATCATCGACATGATGCGTCAAGAGGGCGCATCCAACATCATGTGGGCATTCCACCTGAACGGCAACGATCACCCGGACAGGCGTTGGAACCGTTTCGAGAATTACTACCCTGGCGACGACTATATCGACTGGATCGGAGTGAGCGCTTACGGCGCGCAGACCCCGATGGACAAGTGGTGCGACGATTTCCGCGATATCATGGATGCAGCCTATCCACGCGTTGTTGCGATGGCCCGCACGAAACCTATTGTGGTGCTAGAATTCGGCGTGACTTCAGGCAACCCGATGTGCGATCAGGCGACTTGGGCGGAGGAGGCGCTTGTCGATCTCATCGGCTTCCGCTGGCCAACCGTTATCGGCTTCTCATGGTGGAACGAAGCCTGGCAAAACGACAACAAACCCGAGCATGATACCAACATGCGTGTCCAAGACAATCAAGCGCTCGCAGATGTCTTCCAAAGGCTCGTCGGCGCAAACGAGAACGTCTTGGGAAGAGTGCTCTTCATCGTCGTTCCCAATTCAGAATTGACGAGCATCCCCGTACTTCAACCGCAAACGCCCCACTTCCCCCGACCCTCAAACAGAGGTGCAGATTCTAGAAGAGTTGTCTTGATGAGGGGCACATGACAGCTGCGCCAAAATCGCTGCGCATTGTTCCCTTCGCCACGGTTTGGGATTAGCCAAATAGCGAGTTTGATTGAGCCGTAGATGACTCAGAATAGGACGTTCCCCCGCGTGGGAGTGACATAACGCCTAGCTGTAAAAGGCCGTGAGCTCGTGGTTCGGTTTTCGTCTAGTTTGCGTATGGTGCCTCAGGTGAGTTTTTCGCGGAGGCTTGGATAATGTTCAGGCGGTCATACCCGATGGCCAAGTGCCCATGTACTTCCTCTCCGAGGTGGAGCATAAACTCCTAATCCACAAGCTTCTGTCCACTGCCCGCGAGGTACAGGTCAGCCCTCAGCTCAGAGGGTGGAACTGGTACCAACCGCCACTGAAGCCCTACCACGACACTCGTTTGCCAATGTATTCCGTAGTATCGAAGTTTTGCCCGACGGATCGTGACATCTATCTGAGTCACGTCGAGAGGTCAAAGGCGCCTGTCAACTTCAGGATGGTCTTGGGCAAGATCGTGCACGGAGTTGTCAGCGATTGTCTGCTTGACTACTTGCGACAACGAGATGTCCGCTTCGATGAATGGTGGAACAATGTGCGCTGGGACGAAATCCCCTATGATCCGGGCACGTTGCGTAAGCCGGCAGAGGCATCTTGGAACTACATGGAGCGCTGCCTTAAAGCGCGCTATTCAGAGTTTTCTGCAGCTCAGCCCTATGCGTCCGAGCAGGATCGGCTCGCGTCGACCGCGCCGTTCCTAGTTGAGCACAAGATTTCAGGCGAGCTTCTCGGGCTGAGCGGTCTGCTGAGTCTTGACTGCTATGACTACCTTCGTGGAATAATGTTCGACCTCACGGTCGATAGTCGACCGAAGGAATGGCATAGACTGGCGCCGGTCGGCTACGCCCTCGTTTTTGAGAGCGTACACGAAGTCCCGATCGATGTCTGCGGTGTTGTCTACGTCTCCTTCTTGGAGGAGAAACTCTCAGTGAGGAAGGATCTGTTCTTCGCGAACGACGAGTTGCGGAGTTGGTGGATCCAAGAGCGTGATCGCAAGCTCGAGATAGTCGCGGAGGGGAGAGATCCCGGAAAACCCAGCAGGTCAGAGTGTGAGGCATCCTGTATTCAGTGTTCGACATGCTGGGGAGAGTCGCCCAGCAGGGATGTCTACCTATGAAGATCTACCTCGACGATTTCGGGATGTTCCTAGGGCGGCAGAGAAATCGGTTCATCGTGAAGAAGGCGGACAAGAAATCAGAGTTTGTATCAGATGACGTCGAGTCCATCGTCTTCACCAGCAAAGGCGCAGCAGCATCAACGAGCGCCCTCGATCTTGCTGTCTCGAAAGGAATCCAAGTCATATTCGCGAGATATCGAGGTTGGCCATACGCTATCCTAATGCCAACTTCCATGACAGGCTCAGTTCGTGCCCGCCGTGAGCAGTTCTTGGCCTACAATGATGAGCGCGGCTTCAGGCTGAGCCAGGGTTTCGTCTTGGGCAAGCTTCTCAATCAATCAAATCTCTTGAAGTTGATGGCGAAGAACCGAAAGCAGACCAGTCCGATCCTAGCGGAGAAGTTGTACACTGCAGCTCGCGAGATAGACCAGACGATCGAGAAGACCCGTTGGCTGGAAGCTGCCCCGATCGATGGCTGTCGACAGGCACTCATGAATCTAGAGGCTGAGGCTGCGCGAAGCTACTGGGAGCGCATTGGAATGACCATTCCGGAGGCTTTCCGGTTCCCAAGTAGAAAGACCCGTGGCACCACAGATCCAGTCAATGCGATGCTCAACTTCGGCTATCAGGTCGTCCTCTTCCCGGAGGTTTGGAAAGCGGTCTCATACGCAGGCTTGGACCCGTACGCGGGATACTTGCACGCGGACCGGCCGGGCAAGCCTTCCCTCGTTTTGGACATGATGGAGGAATTTCGTCAACAGATCGTCGACCGGACGGTGCTCTCTCTGATTGGAAGGAATGTGATAAAGCCCGATGACTTCTCGGATGGGCCACCCGAAACAGGTCGGACCCTAAGCGCCTCTGTGACCAAGAACTTAATCGAGGCCTTGGAGGAACGGTTGACCTCCTCCGCCGTTTTCAACGAGCAGCGCTCGCAACTAAAAGGATTCATTCTCACTCAGGCAAGAAAAGCTGCAAGACTGCTCCTGCGGGAGACTGCGTGCTATGAACCATTCTTTTTGGGCTGGTAGACTATGCGCCACATGGTCATCTACGATGTGACGGACGATAACGTCCGAAACCAAGTCAGCGAACTCTTGAAGGACTATGGGCTCACGAGAATTCAATATAGCGCCTTTCTGGGGTCTCTTCGTCACCACGAGCTGAACAGCTTGTTAGTGGACTTGCGAGGGCTCATCGGTGAGAAGCTCGAAAATGTGCAGATCTATCCGGTCTGCGACGCCTGCTTCAAAGGAAGACTTGAGGTTGGGAAACAGAAAAGGTATGAGTACGATGAGACAAAGTCGAGTATTTCATATTTCTAGCCTGAAGGACCGTACATTCAGGACCGGGGTAGTCATCGATGGATGTGACAGTACGCGGGCTTGACAAGTCTCTTTGCGGCAGTTTGTGGAGGGCTGGGCTTCTCTGACCGACCGCTGAACTGCTTCCTCGGTATGTGACCGCTTGAGATGGTGTGAGGTTGGTAAGCCGACGAGCCAAGAGCACTTCGCGAGAATCTGAGCAACTGCCAACCTCGGATGTGACTGAAGACTTCTGCTCAGTCACAGACGTCAAGCATTATCTCTATTGCCCCAGAATAGTGTACTTTGAGAAGGTGATGCACTGCCGGCCCGCGCTAGGGTCACAACAGGAAGCCAGCAAGACTGCGCATGAAGAGCTTGAGAGGAAAGAGAAGCGTCGAAAAACCGCCAAGTTCTACTCGCCTGAATTCGAAGATGCGGAGAAGATTTTTCGAGTTCCGCTCGAATCGGCGAGGCTCAAGCTGAGAGGCAATCTCGACTTGCTGATCCACTCAGGTTCCGAGTACGTACCAGTCGATTACAAGGAGATGGCTTCTGACAAAGGCAAGCTGTGGCTAGATCACAAGTATCAGCTAACCGCATACGCGCTGCTTGTCGAAGAGACGTACAAGACAACGGTGAAGCGAGGAATGGTCAGCTATGTCAATGAGGAGCTGGTCGTGACCTCCCAAATATCCGACGGGATGAAACGGTACGTGCAAAGAATCATCGGCAGGATTCACCGCGTGGTCTCAGAGCAAGAGCTTCCAGCTTTGACTGTTCCGACGGTTCGGTGCCGGGGCGGATGCGGCTACCTGTGGATCTGTGGAAGAAAGTGACCACAGGCTCACTGGTCACGAAAGCTCCGGATTGTTGGAGCTACCCGATCCTAGATGGCTGCTCGAGTGCTCAGGCTGGAAGGTTCCCTACGACTACGCGGATCATATATGCAGTCGTGCGGAGAGAATACTGCCTGTGTCACTGTTGGGGGTGGTTCTCAAACCGCATGCGCTCATGCGGATGGCGGAGCGAAGGATAACCCGTGAAAACGTGGAGCGAGTTCTCGCATCTCGAGTTGAGACAATCGAGGTTCGGTTTGGGAGGAAAGCAGCATTCGGAAATGTTAATGGGCGAGACCTGCTCGTCGTTTATCAGACGAAGAACGGAGACATCGAGGTCATCACAACGTTCTGGATCGACAAGGACGGACTGAGGAAATATGGTTTCACTGGAATATGATCCAAGTAGCACAGCGCTGTACATCAGGATAAGGAAGGGAAAGGTAGCTTCGAGCAAGCCGCTGGCCGACAATCTTGTTCTCGACCTGAATGGCAGGAACGAGATTCTTGGAGTCGAGATAATTGGGCCTAGACCCGAGGACCTTGGGGCATTCAGGCCGAAAGCGAAGATCCTAGCCGCAACAGCCTAGTGCTGCGGAACAGGAAATGACATGCAATCGGGGAAGGCTCTGGCCTGACCACAAATACCAACTCGCTACATACGAAGGATCGTAATCCAACTCGCTACATACCAACTCGCTACGTCGATTATGGCCACTTTGGTTTTTGTGGTTGCAGAGCAAATCCCAAGGGCTAGGGAATTGAAAGATTGTGGATGCGTGTTTGCGCATCGTTTGTGTTACGAAACGTTGCAGAGCAAATCCCAAGGGCTAGGGAATTGAAAGTACGGATAGCAGATGCTAACGCTCCATGCGTAGTCTTCATGTTGCAGAGCAAATCCCAAGGCAATTGCCTATTGTACCCACGAAAGTAGTGGGGCCGATTAGGTGACATTTCACGTTTTGAACCAACGAAATCCGGAGCGGAAAGAAACTGCGCCGAAAGTCCGCAGAACATCCACAGATAGCCTGAAAGAGCTGGTGGAGCCGGATCGGACACAGAGGGGGCTGGTTAAGACGAGAACGCCCTAGAATGAAGCGTTCTGCGGAGTGGGGTCCACCCCAAGACGAGTGGGCTCCACTCCTGTTTCACGTTGAGCAGCAAGAGAAACTCACAAGTGATCTAGTTTGGTGGGGCAGACGGGACTCGCTGCAAGGCTACGGTGGGGCTCTTCCAGAACGGCTCATATTGAGGCGTTTCCTTTTTGGTCGCAGCGCGTGCTGTTTTCAAGCAAGGTGAGACTCCCAGGAGTCTGTCGACAACTTCAGGCGACTTCGAACGACATGTGAAAGGCTATTGTTATGATTGCTCTTGCGGGAAATCCTTCTCCACAATGAAAGAACGGCAGGACCATGTGGATGAGAGATACAAGCTCGAGGAGCCTGTAAACGACAAGCAGGCTTACTTCTTCATGCAGAGGCAGATCAACGGGGGATCTACCACTGTTTGCTGTCCGGGCTGGGAAAGGGGTTCAGAGCGGTGTTGCGCCGTATCAAAAATGTTAACTATTTAAATAGCAATTAACAAAAATCATACACTGAAAAATACGGTGACACGGAATGCAGCGTATCAAGTTGGGGCCAGATGAATTGAGATGCCTGCGTTTCATTGCAAGCCATGGAACTGCGCGCGCCTCGGAGATAGCTTCGGCCTTGGACATATCAAAAGTGCAACTGTCGCGAGTCGTTTCCGATCTCGTGGACAAGGGCTTCCTCAGCACAGAGAAGCTAGGCCTTTCAAAGAATGTCTCGCTCTCCAAAACCAAGCATGCGGCGCTCTGGAGAAGGCTGGCTCTTGAGTTCGGCCACATGCCGCTACACGAACTGCTTTCGCGAGGAAGCCTCGAAGTGCTCTCGGCGATAGGCTCCCAGCAGCTGGCCAACAGGAGGCAGATTGCAGAGAGTTCGCTGGTCTCAGAGGCGACTGCGGCACGGTCTCTCGAAAGGCTGCGGGAGCTGGGCGTTGTCCAGAAGGATAAGGAGGGGGCGTACTGCATTTCCCCCAGGTTCCACGTCCTAGCCGAATTCACAACCGAGTTCAGGAGCTACATGAACCAGAAGCTTGCTCTGGAGTTCGCGCCTGATGCGGTGATAGTCTCGGAGCGCAACGAGGAATTCATCATAGAGAGCTCCAAATTTGAGGAAAAGGACGGCTTCCTCCCGACAGGCGTCTCAGCCTTCGCAAGGTTCGGCGTGCCACTCATGGCGCAGAAGTCGCACTTCTTCTATTCGCCGTATGCCAGAAAGCTGAGGCTGGAAGATGCAATCGTCCATTCGCTCCTTGTAGACAGTAGCAACCCGCTCCCGACGCTTCTGGCATGGAAAAAGAACGAGGCGAGACTGAACATGCAGTATCTCAGGCATGCCGCTGAGAAGTACGGCGTGGCTGTTTCAGTAATGGAAATAGTCCGCTATTTTGCAAGCCAGGGCGTTGAACGGCCAGACCGCTTCCCGCCGTGGAATGAGTTTCTAGCAAAAGCGAGGGAGTACGGAATCCAATGAGCCAGCTGCGGACGTTTGGCGAGGCAGACCTGACGAAGGCGCTGAGCGACAGCGGAGCGATGCTCGCCCGAAGAGTATCTGCATATCTCATCGGAGGATGCGCAATGACCTTCATAGGAAGGAAGGTCGCAACAAAGGATGTCGATGTCGTGTTCGGATCCTTGGAAGATGCAAGGGAGTTTGCCAGCGCGCTGGGGAAGATCGGGTTTGCGAATGTGCGAAGCATTGCAGGCGCTTGCGCGACAATGGGTGCATTCGCCATCGTGGAAGACAGCAGGGGCATGCGCTTCGACATATTCGACCGCCAGGTATGCAGGGCGCTTGAGCTCAGCGCTGGGATGAAAGGGAGGGCGCGCCTCTATCGCACCTTAGGCAATCTCGACGTGTATCTGATGGCGCCCGAGGACATCTTTCTCTTCAAGGGAATAACGGAGCGCGAGGCTGACATGGGCGACATGCGAATACTTGTCGAGGTCGGGCTCGAATGGAAGACAATCGAGGCCGAATGCCTGTCCCAGAGGCGCAGCGGGCGATGGGCTTACATGCTTGGGATAAAGCTCATGGAGCTGCGTAAGAAGTTTGCCATTGCGTCGCCTATCATCAAGACACTGATGGACCATGCAGACATCGAGCTTCTAGCGTACGTGTTCGGGAAGATCATTGGAAACCAAGAGGTCCCGTTCAAGGAAGTCACTCGTTTCATCAGTGAGAAGTACGGTTACAAGGAATCGTGGACCCGCAAGCAGCTCGCTTTGCTCGCAGCAAGGCGTTTTGTGCGAAAGCGCAGGCGGGGCAGGGAAGACTTCTATTCCATGACAGCGCTGGGATTATCGCGCATTGCTACTGCCTAGCATCTCAGTTCTAGCGGAAGAACTCTACGCCATAATTCCGCCTCAGATGGACGAGAACCCCGCGAAGCATCCGAGGATCTTCCCGTACTCATGAGTGTGAACTTGTCGCTGGGCCCTAGGTGGCCTCAGTATCTTGCCCTGTTCTTCAGGCGCCGCATGCTGCTCTCCTGTAAGCCACCGCGTGCAGTACGATTCCCCGTTCTTGAATTTTATAGACGACTGGATAGCGACCCACTCCTAGCGAAGACAGACCTTTCAGCTCTCCGTGAAGGGGCTTTCCGACAGCCGGATCGGTCTCAAGAACCAGGACCTCCTCGGCGATTCTTCTCTGGAGCTCGGAGCTAAGCTTCCTGAAGTCTCGTTCGAACCTTGGCGTGTGAACGACCTGATACCTAGGCTTCAACGCCTAGCTCCTCAAGCAGGCTGCGAAAACTTCGAGTCTTTCCTCTTCTTGCTTCCTTTCTGGAGAGCGCTATGTCGTGCATCAGTTTCTTGTCTTTCACTACGTCCATGGTTTCGAGCAGTTGTTCAAGAAGATCCCTGGTCTCCCTTATGAGGGCTAGCTGAGATTTGTCGACAAGCAGCGTTGTCAACTCTTTCATCTCGAGAACAAGGATCAACATTTAGGATTAACCTTTCGCCCCACAAGAAGTTGGTGGGGCCGGTTAGGTGACATTTCGCGTTTTGAACCAACGAAATCCCGAGCGGACAGATACTATGCCGTACGTCCGCAAGAGATACGCAGATATGCCAAGAGAGAGACGGCGGATCCGGCGCGCCTCGCTGGATTGTCGCCGGTGTGTCTGGGCTCAAAACTCGGATTCGAATCCGCTAGATTGGCTACTGCTCGATTTCACGAGAGCCGCTATGTAGATCACTGCGATCATACAGAACGTGACTGGCTTCACTTCGCTGCGTGAGAATAATCCGCAAAACCTGAATATGGCATAGATTCCTATGCGGTTCAGAAGAGACATGAGCGAGACCTATCACGTCACCTTCAAGAAGGGTGAAGATGGCTGGTATGTTGTGCAATGTGTAGAGATCCCGGCGGCGATTAGTCAGGGGCGTACGAAGGAGGAGGCCCTCGCGAACATTCGGGAAGCAATCTCCCTCGTCCTAGAGGAGTTGAGGTCTAGGGTCCTCGGGGTCGAGACGGTTGAAGTCACCGTCTAAGCTTCCACTGAAATCTTGGCGCGAAGTTGTGAAGGCTCTCGAGAAAGTCGGCTTCCATCTAGCTAGGCAACGAGGAAGCCATATGGTGCTGCGACGGGACGGAAAACTGGTGGTCGTCCCGCGTCACGAAGAAATAGATCGCGGAACCCTCTCGGCCATCATT
>Ga0129297_10000136_pt1 | contig 33020 bp, 36 predicted proteins | sample I18A1metaG_FD_94708 | JGI IMG/M metagenome (GOLD analysis project Ga0129297, IMG submission 94708) | Lake sediment bacterial and archeal communities from Gulf of Boni, Indonesia to study Microbial Dark Matter (Phase II) - ​I18A1 metaG | ecosystem: Environmental > Aquatic > Freshwater > Lake >... | reverse complement strand
TGCCACCAAAGGGCTCAGTACTTGCACCATTAAAATCCGTTTGTGATGATTGCCCAAGAAAGAAAGAGAACAAGAAAATCTCCAAAATATATCGCGTTTATGAAAAGGTTCCCGAACCTGAAAGGTGTCTACTTGAGCAAGGAATACTCTGCATGGGCCCAGCAACTCGAGGCGGATGCGGGGCCAGATGCTTAAAAGCAGACATGCCATGCACTGGATGCGGCGGACCATGCCCCAACTCCCCCGAACAAGGAGCAGCTATGATAAGCGCGCTAGCGTCCATACTTGGCTTAGAAGAGGAGAACGAAAAATATACTGAAGAAGATGTCAAAAAATTAATAGGCCAAATAAAAGACCCGCTTGGAACCTTCTACATGTACGCCTTACCAGCATCAATTCTAAGAAGGAAGGTCATGAAAGAATGAAGAAAGTGGTTATAGACCCTATAACAAGACTTGAGGGACATGGAAAAATCTCCATATTCTTAAATGAGACTGGAGAAGTAGAAAATGCCTACATGCAGATTCCTGAACTTAGAGGTTTCGAAAGGTTCTGCATTGGAAGAAAGGCTGAAGATATGCCGCTTTTAACAAGCAGAATTTGCGGAGTCTGCCCAGTTGCCCATCACATGGCTGGAACAAAAACCCTTGACGCTGCATTCAACGTTGATCCACCATCTGCTGCGAAAAAGCTTAGAGAACTCATGTACTGCGGTTACTACATTTACGACCACACGTTACACTTCTATTACTTGGGCGGACCAGACTTTGTAGTAGGACCTGACGCTCCGCCAGAGAAAAGAAACGTTATAGGCGTGATTGAGAAAGCTGGCTTGGACATAGGCAAGGAAGTCATCAAGCATAGGGCTTATGGGCAGAGAATCACAGAAATCATCGGAGGAAAGGCCACACATCCGGTATGCGGATTACCCGGCGGAATTTCTAAACCATTAAGTGAAGAAGACAGACAGGAAATCGAAAAAATGGCTGCTTCTTCTGTGGAGTTTGCAAAGTTTACTTTGAAACTGTTTCACGATATTGTTTTAGGAAACAGCAAATACGTTGACCTAATTAAAAGCGACGCTTACACGTTAAAAACCTACTATATGGGGTTAGTTGACGAAAACAATAAGGTCAACTTTTACGATGGGAAAGTTAGAGTTGTCGACCCCAACGGCAACGAATTCCTAAAATTTGAACCTAAAGACTACCTTAACCATCTTGCAGAGCATGTGGAAGAATGGACTTACGTAAAATTCCCGTACCTGAAGAAGGTTGGATGGAAAGGCTATGTTGACGGACCAGACAACGGAGTGTACCGTGTTGGACCACTTGGAAGGCTTAACGCTTCTGATGGTGTGGCAACTCCGCTTGCACAGGAAGAATATGAGGTTATGTACAAGACTTTAGGGGGAAAACCAGTCCATTCAACATTGGCTTTCCACTGGGCTCGGGTTATTGAACTGCTTTATGCTGCTGAAAGAGTCTCAGAGCTGGTCAAAGATCCAGAAATAACAAGCACAAATGTCCGCAACAAACCAGGGGAACCAGGCGAAGGTGTTGGAATCGTTGAAGCCGCCAGAGGCACACTAATTCATCACTACATTTTAGATGAAGACGCTTTGATCAAAGACGTAAACTTGATCGTTGCAACACTAAACAATTGCCCGGCAATCAACATGTCAATTCGCAATGCAGCCAAGGGCTTAATCCACAATGGCAAAGTAGATCAAGGCCTGCTTAACATGGTGGAGATGGCTTTCAGGGCTTATGACCCGTGCTTTGGATGTGCTACGCATTTTGCTGTTGGACAAATGCCATTAACAGTAGAAATCTATAGCCGTGAAAAGAAACTGCTCAAGACAGTGCAAAGGTAAACCTTTTCTCTTACTCCAGTTTTTGTTAAGTTTTGTGGAGATTTCTGGTGATAAGCGGAAAGTATAATGTTCAAAAAGAATTGAAGAAGTGGCTTTCAGACGCTGAAAGGGTCGTTATTGCAGGAATTGGAAACCCCATACGCATGGACGATTTCGTTGGAGTTAAAATAGCTCAGAATTTGCGGGGAAAAGTTTCTGAAAAAGTTTACTTAATTGAATGCGAAACTGTGCCAGAAAGCTTTATCCAGCAAATCATGGATTTCGACCCAACGCACATTCTCCTATTAGACGCGGCAATTCTAGGATTGAGACCCGGAGATTCAAAGCTCGTCAAACCAGAGCAATTAACAAATTTCCCTGCATTTTCAACACACATGCTTCCGCTACGTATATTCTGCGAATACATTGCCAAAACAACAAAAGTAAATATTGCGTTATTACTGATAGAGCCTAAAAAGGCTGATTTTGGCGAAGGATTGACACCAGAAATTAGGGCTGTAGCACAAAAGATTACTAATGCTTTGGTTAAAGTTCTTCCTTAAAAATTAATAAAAAAGGAAGATTTTAGGAAGTTATTTTATCGGAGTGACTTTTAGAGCTTCTTGGAACAGCTTCTTCGTCGCTGCAATTCTTGCCTTCTGCGCTAGAACGTCGGCTGTAACTAGGTCTAAGGCTTCTTCTGGGCACCACTTGACACATTGGGGTTCGCCCTTATCTTTGCAAAGATCACAGACGAAAACAACTTTGTTCTCTGGATGTAGCATGATAGCCCCGTAGTCGCATGCTTCAATGCACCATCCGCAACCATTGCATTTGTCCTCGTCAACCATTATTAATCCGGTTTCCTCAGACTGCGTTAAAGCGTCTCTTGGGCATGCAGCGACACACGGTGGGTCCTCGCAAAGTCTGCAGGTGATTGAAACATTTACTAACGGATTTAATCGAACAACTCTTATTCGCGATTTCAGTGGGTTGAACGACTTTTCTTTCTCCCATGAACAAATGTATTCGCAGACTTGACAGCCTGCACACTTGTCAGGGTCTGCGGAAACAAATTTTCTTTCATGAATTTTCACCATTGACTATTCCTCCGCTTTTTTGGTTTTTCCGATTTTTCCCTCAGCTATGTGAGTCAGATCGTCCATGCCTAACTCCTTCAGCTTTTCAATAGTTGGTACACCCTCCCTTGTCCATCCGCGAGCCATATAATAATCATCTAGAAGCAAATCTAGTTCTTCTTGTGTGACATAAGCTCCTTTTGATGGGCCTTCATCTTGGATTGGTTGATGCATAACCTTGTAGGGTAATGTATCGTCTTTTCTACCTAAGCCTTCTCTAATGTTGAATAGTCTTGCTACATTGTTTATTCTCTCGCCACTTCGCTTCATCTCTTCCGGCGTCATTTCAATCCCTGTCACTAGGGTGTAAAGCTTAGTCATGTCTTCGAGTTCTTTGTAGTACGTGCCTCTTGAGAATTTGCAGACAATAAAGGAGTCGATAAGCGTGTAAACATCTTCCATGTCTTTAACCAGTTTTCCCCTTCCTTTTTCAGCGACTAGGCGGTTGACTTTTCCTTTAACGTCGAAGGCGTAAGCGCCATGTCTGTTGTGGTCTGCTCCACGGAAGGAAACAGCAAAACCCAACGCGGCTGTTTTTAGGCATCTGAGGTCATAGCCAGTAACCTCCACACCCTTTATGTGCTGTGCCAGTTTTTCCGCTCCTCTGCCAATTTTCTCTCCCGCTGTTTTCACACCGTCGGCTAGTATGTCGCCTATGCCTTCACGTTTGCCCATTTTCTCGATAATCTTGACTAGAGCTTCATGATTGCCGAACCGCGCGTCTATTCCATCAAAATCCTTCTCTGTTAAAATGCCTTTTTCATAGCAGTCCATAGCGAAGCCAACGATGACACCAGCGCTGATGGCGTCTATTCCATAATAGTTACACAGGTCCATTCCTTTTATGATGGCGTCCAGGCGGTCTACTCCGCAGTATGGTCCCATAGCCCACAATGGCTCGTATTCCATCCGTGTCATGGTGCCTTTGTAGGGGCCTTCTGGAACCACGCATATGTGTTCGCATCTCATTGCGCAAGAGCTGCATCCTATGATTTTGGCAACGAACCTTTCGTTCAGGTTTTCTCCGCTTACTTTTTCTGCTCCTTCAAAGCGTGAGTTGTTGTAGTTTCTTGTGGGCATGCACGACAGCGAATTGTGAACCAGAACGTTTTCCGGAGTGCCCAATGTTCTGTATTTCTGTGTGGCTGGCCCCTTCATTCTTTCATGAAATTCCTTGACATATTCCATGAATTCTTCTGGCTTTGCAACTGTAACATCGTGTGTTCCACGCACAGCAATTGCCTTAAGATTCTTTGAACCCATGACGGCGCCCATTCCCGTTCTCCCAGCGGCTCTGGTTTTGTCGTTGATGATGCATGCTATTCGAACGAGTTTTTCTCCAGCAGTGCCTATTGCTGCAACGCGGATGTAATAGTCACCTAACTCTTCCCTTATGGCATCTTCAGTGTCGGCTGGTGATTTACCCATTAAATGTGAAGCGTCCAATAGCTGGACTGAATCATCGTCAATCCAAACGTAAACTAGTTTTTCCGCTTTGCCCTTAAAAACTACAGCATCATATCCAGCTCGTTTTAACTCTGTTCCAAAGGACCCATGGGATTTAGCTTCGCCAACCCCATAGCTTTGTGGCGATTTTGAAACGAAGGCATGTCCATTTCCGCCTGTGGGCCACACTGAACCTGATATTGGTCCAGTTGCTAGGATTAATGGGTTTTCTGGGCTGAGGGGGTCTACTTCTGGATTTGATTGGTCCAGCCATAATCGCATTCCTAAACCTATTCCGCCAATGTATTTTTTAGCGTACTCTTCATTCAAAGGTTCAACATTGGTTTTTCCAGTTGCTAAGTCTATGTGAAGTACTCGACCAGCATAACCGTACAAACATTTTCCTCCAAACTTAGCTTAAGAGAATTATAACGTGTGTAAAACACATTATATTAATTTAGTGGTTTTCTTTGCCTATTGTGCTGATTAAAAAGAAGAGAGAATAAGCGATTTGTAGACGATTTAGACTGCTTCTTTTAGGAGTTCCAAAATGTCTCTTACAACAATTTTGCTTTCTACATCCAGCACTTTAATGGCGTCTTCCAAAGTTGTCACGCAGAACGGACAAGCTGTGGCTATAACCTCAACACCAAGTTCCAGTGCTTCTTTAACTCGATCCACACAAGGTCTCTTTTCGGGTTGTGCCTCCTCTGTCCAAACTCTACCTGCTCCGCCACCACAGCAGAAGCTACTCTGTTTTGTCCTCTTCATCTCAACGATTTCCAAACCCTTTATCACCCGCAAAATCTCTCTTGGAGCTTCGTATATCTCGTTGCGTTTGCCTAGGAAACATGGGTCATGGTAGGCGACTCTTTTCTTAACAGGTTTTGAAAGTTTGATTTTGCCTTGACGTATGGCTTCTGCCAAGAATTGCGTGTAATGTTGAACATTTAATTTTTCGTCAGCGTACGGTTTGTCATTCTTGAACGTGTTGTAGCAGTGCGGCGACAACGTAACAATTTTTTCTGGCTTGAATTTTTTGAACATTTCGATGTTGTGTTGGGCAAGCTCTTCGAATAATCCTTTCTCGCCCATTCTGAGCATGTGGTCTCCGCAGCACCATTCTTCCATGCCCAACGTTGCGTAGTTAACGCCCATATTATTGAATATTGACGTCATTGTTTTGGCAATTTCTTGGTTTCTAGAGTCATAGGCTGTTGAGCAGCATACAAAAAATAGGACATCTGCCTGCGTAACCGTTGGGAAAGTCTTGACATTCAAGCCCTCAGCCCACGCCATTCTTTTGGTTTGATGCGTTCCCATCGGATTGTGATATTTGTAGACGCTTTCAAGCACATCCTTAACCGTTCTTGGAATGTCTCCAACTTCTACCAGAACGCTGTGGTCGTCAACTATCGAGTTTGCGCAGCCAACGAGTTTGGGACAGAACAATGTGCATGAGTTACATTGGGTGCATAACCATATGTTGTCTGCCATGGGCTTTAATCGATCAGCTAAGCCTTCATCTCTTGAATCCGTGATAAACCTGTAATTAGCTGTTAAAGTTGCAGGTCCGAGGAATTTTTCATCTATTGCGGCTGGGCATGCTGAATAGCAGATCGAACATTTTATGCACAGCGTTAAATCCCAGAACTTTTTAAGGTCGGCTGGCATCTGCACAAATTCTTCGGTTTTCTTTAAGGCTTCTTCCGGCTTTATTAGAAATGGTTTGATTTTTTTGAATGTTTCGAAGAAGGGTTGAATGTCAACAATTAGGTCTCTAATTACCAGCATGTTTGCAAGCGGCTCAATCGTCAACGAATCAGTAAGATCCATCACCTGCGTGTAACAAGCAAGCATGGGTTTTCCGTTAACGTTGACTCCGCAACTTCCACAGATTCCCATTCTGCATGAATGCCTAAAAGTAAGTGTCTCGTCCAAATTGTCTTTTATGTAAAGAAAGGCGTCAAGCAAAGTTGTTCCTTTGCGAATGGGCACCTTATACGTGGACACATAATGCCTCTTGCTTTTCGGGTCAAATCGATGTATTTTAAATTCAGCAATTTTCTCAACCTTTGTGCTCATAAATCCTCATCCTCCCTAGTAGGTTCTTGCAACAGGCGGCCACTTCGTTATCGTGACTGGAATGTACTCAAGTCTGGGGCCTTCTTTCGTGTAATAGGCTAGCGTATGCTTCAGCCAGTTTTGGTCATCACGTTTTGGATAGTCAATTCTTGAGTGGGCGCCTCTTGACTCTGTTCTTGCGAGCGCACTAACTATGGTGACTTCTGCCAAATCCAGCATAAAATCAAGCTGCAATGCGTTTAATAATCCGGTGTTGAAGGTTTTTCCTTTGTCTTCAACCTTTATGCGTTTGAATCTGCTTTTGAGTTCTCTTATTTCTTTTAAGGCAGTTTGTAGCTGGTCGCCTTTGCGGTATATCCATACGTTCTCGTTCATTATACGTCTCATTTCATCCCTTATAACTGGGGCTCTTTCGTTGCCCTCGCTTCCCAATATTCCGTCATATACTCTTTTTTCTTCAGCCAACAACTTTTCTTTTGGGATTTCATGGGTGCTGCTTTTCAACGTGTGTTTTGAGGCTTCTTCGCCTGCTACTGCTCCGAAGACTAGGCATTCTGCTGTTGAGTTTGTGCCGAGCCTGTTTGCGCCGTGCACGCTGATGCATGAGCATTCGCCTGCAGCATATAACCCTGCGATTGGAGTTTCGGTTTTTATGTTGGCTTTGATTCCTCCCATGGAATAGTGGGCTGCGGGTCGTATTGGAATAGGCTCTTTAACTGGGTCTACTCCGCCGAGTTTTATTGCAACATCACGGATGAGCGGTAAACGTTCATTTATTTTCTCTTCGCCTAAATGTCTGAGGTCTAAGGCTATGTATGGTCCGTAAGGTCCTTGTAATCCGCGGCCTTCGAGGATTTCTGTTTGTTCCGCTCTTGAGACTACGTCGCGTGGGGCTAATTCCATTTTTTCCGGCGCATATTTTTTCATGAAGCGTTCGCCGTCAGCATTAAGTAGGTATCCTCCCTCGCCTCGGGCTCCTTCTGTGATTAAAACGCCTGATGGAACTAGTCCTGTAGGATGAAATTGGACGAATTCCATGTCCATTAGGGGTGCTCCTGCACGGTAGGCCATTGCCATTCCATCACCCGTGGTTGTGTGCGAAAATGTTGTGAATTCGTATATGCGTTCATGGCCTCCCGTTGCCATTATGATGGCTTTAGATTGGAAAGCATGCATTTCGCCAGTTTTTTGTTCTATGGCTGTCAAGCCTATGGCTCTATTATCTTTAACTATTAGAGAGGTGACAAACCATTCGTCGTAGAACTTTATATTATGGGATGTGGCTTTTCCATACAATGTGTGCATTTCATGAAAGCCAGTCATGTCAGCTGCGAAGCAAGCCCTTGGAAAACTGTGGCCGCCAAAGGTACGTTGTTCCATTTTTCCGTCGGAATTTCTACTCCATGGGAGGCCCCAATGCTCTGTTAAAATGATTTCCTTTGGTGCTTGTTTGACAAAAAACTCTACAGCACCTTGGTCTGCTAGATAGTCTGCTCCTTTAACGGTGTCAAAGGCGTGTAAATCGTATGAATCTTTCTCCCTTAAAACAGCCGCTGTTCCGCCTTGTGCACACACGGAGTGCGAGCGGATGGGGTGAAGTTTTGAAATTACAGCTATGTCTAGTTTATTGCTAACTTCAGCAGCGGCGACTGCAGCCCTAAGACCAGCTAGGCCCGCTCCCACTATAATCATGTCGTGAGTGTATTTTTCCATTCAGTTTTTCACCTTAATTACCATTCGAAGAGAATACTTAAGTTTGTGATTTAGCCTTTATAGTTTTTCTAAGCTTTTTCGGTTGTGAGAATATTTATTATTAATCAAATCTAATTGCTTCGTGGATAAAATATGTCTATTCCTGTCTGGAAAGGGCAAAAACATGTTTAAGAAGATCTTGGTTGCTAATCGTGGGGAGATTGCCATTAGAGTGATTAGGGCTTGCAGGGAACTTGGAGTGAAGACGGTGGCGGTTTACTCCGAGGCCGATACTGAATCTCTACATGTTCAGTATGCAGACGAATGCTACTGCATAGGCCCAGCAGAGCCCACCCAAAGCTACCTAAACATTGGCAAAATAATTGAATTAGCCAAGAAATCAGAGTGTGAGGCCATACATCCTGGTTATGGATTTCTTTCTCAGATACCAACATTCGCCAAGGCATGTGAGGAAAATGGCTTAGAATTCATTGGACCCCCAAGTAGGGTTTTACAAAAGACGGGTTGTAAAGTGGAGGCCCGCAAAATTGCCGTCAAGGCTGGGGTTCCAATAATCCCGGGAAGCATAGAGCCTGCTAAAAGCATGGATGAAGCCATGGAGGTGGCGGAAAAGGTCGGGTATCCTGTTCTCGTCAAGGCTGTCTATGGTGGCGGGGGAAAAGGCATGCGAATAGTCATGAATGAGAATGAGATGCAACGAACATTGGAACTTGCAGCCTCAGAAGCTGAAAGCTCCTTTGGAAGTCGAGAAATTTACGTGGAAAAATTCCTTCCAAGAGTAAGACATATAGAATTTCAAGTTTTAGCTGACAAGACTGGAAAAGTTATTCACCTTGGGGAACGGGAATGCTCAATTCAAAGAAGATATCAAAAGCTCATTGAAGAAACTCCATCCCCATTTATGACGAAAGAGCTGAGGAGAGAGATGGGAAAGGCTGCTGTAAAAATTGCAAAGGCCGTGAATTACATCAACGCGGGAACAGTTGAGTTCTTAGTTGACCGAGACAAAAACTACTACTTTTTGGAGATGAACACCAGGCTTCAGGTAGAGCACCTCATCACCGAGATGGTGACGGGCATAGACATCGTAAAAGCCCAGACCAAAATCGCGGCAGACCAAAAACTTGAGTATAAACAAAGCGACATCGCCATGAGGGGACACTCAATAAACTGCAGAATCAATGCTGAAGACCCATACAACAATTTCATGCCATCCCCTGGAACGGTAACGAAGTTCCAACTGCCGGGGGGCCCTGGAAAAAGAGTTGACACCCACTTATACGTTGGCTACACCATCTCGGTTTTCTACGACCCCTTGATAGTAAAGCTTGCCGTTTGGGGGTCGAACCGTGACGAGGCTATACAAAGAATGAAGAATGCCTTAAACGAATTCGTAATAGAAAGTGTGAAAACTACCATTCCTTTCCACAAGAAAATCATGGAAGACGAGTACTATCTCAAGGGAGATATTCACATAAACTTTGTTGAGGAAAGAATTGGAGAGGTTCTGCCAAAACGTGCTTTAGAAGATGAGGAAGCCGCCGCAATAGTTGCAGTTTTGGCTGAGCAAATAGAAAAAAGAGGTGTTCGAGCACTTATTCCGAGAAGGGAGCCTAGGGCAGTTTCACTATGGAGACTTGCCGGTAGAACAAGGCTGGAGAGAACACATTGACAATCCAAGAGGTTTTGGTGAACAGAAAACCGCACAAAGTTAAGGTTTTGGAGAGAAATGGAAACATCTTTATAGTAGAGGTGAACGGCAAAACAGTCAACGTAAAATTCAAGAACACAGTTCAAGGTAAAACAGCAATATTGGAAATTGACGATAAAACCGTTCAACCATGTGTTGAGAGAGTTCAACAGAACGTTCTTCAAGTTAAAATTGGCGAAAAGCTTTTCGAAGTTCAGTTTCAACCTAAAATTCCAAAAGAATCGGCTGCGAAGCTGGAGCCTATGGCTACTTTTGCGGAAAAACCAGCAATAGTTTTGGTAATGGAAAAGGATGCTGTGACTGCTCCAATTGCAGGCAGAATCGTATTGCTTAGAGCTAATGTTGGGCAGAAGGTTGAAAGAGGCGAGTGCGTCTGCATCTTGGAAGCCATGAAGATGCAGAACGAAATAACTGCGCCTAAGGCGGGAGTTGTAAAGGAATTTAGGGTTTTCAAGGGAGCTATTGTAAACAAAGGAGATGTTTTAGCAGTTATTAGCTAGAAGTAACTACTTTTACTAGGGAATAGGTTAGGTGTGGAATGTGGCTAAATGGCTGAGGCGAATTCTGGGCACATGGGCGTTTCTCCTTTTAATTAATGGGTCTGCGTTAGGTTACTTGATTGTTAGTTTATTTCTTGTTCCTAATGTTTGGGGAGTTTTAATCGGTTCGAGCGTAATGGCTCTTAGTTTTTACTGGTATTATGTACGGTATGTTAAGAAAAAGCAACCGCGGTATCCCTTGGTGGCACCTGAGGGGAAGGCTGATTTTTATCTTCCAAGAACCAAAATTCCGAGACCTGTGTATGCAGATTTTCGCGAGATGGAGGAGAAAAAGCGGAAGTCTGCTAAGGTTAAGAAGTTGGCTCGTAAGAAGTTGGTTCGGAAGAAAAAATAGCGCTTTATCTATCTCTGTGTGACTAGACCCTCCCCTATAAATAGATTGAACTTCTGGTAGTTTGTGAGTTAGAACTTCTTTTGTTTTTGATTTAGAAAGTTTTTAATAACGTGTTTAGTATGGCTTTATTCTGAATAGGAGTAGATTTAGATTGTTTGTTGGCGTTGACCATGTTGGTGTTGCCGTGCGGAATTTGGATGAGGCAATAGCCTTATACCGTGATGTTTTGGGTTTCAAGCTTGAGAGCGTTCATGTTTTAACAGAGCGAAAAGTCAGAGTAGCTTTTCTCTCTACTGGCGGAGAAACTCACATTGAGCTTTTGGAGCCTATCGGCAGCGACAGCCCAGTTGCAAAGTTTCTTCAAAATCGCGGAGAAAGCATTCAACACTTGGCTATGAGGGTTAAGAATATTGAGGCGGTTTTGGCTGAGCTTAAACGAAAAGCCGTGGTGCTTATTGATGATAAGCCTAGGGCTGGTGCCGAAGGCGCAAAGATTGCTTTTGTTCATCCAAAGAGTACGAAGGGCGTGCTTTTGGAACTTGTTGAAAAGCCGTAGGTTTGTTGATAAACGTGAATGCGGATAGGCTTCAGGAAGGCTTACGCACTAAGCTTTTTGGTAGAATCATTCTTTTTTTGCGTGAGGTAGGTTCTACGAATGATTTAGCTAAAGAGTTGGCTGCTTATGGGGCTGTTGAAGGAACGGTTGTGGTTGCGGAGACGCAGACTGCTGGGCGTGGAAGGCTAGGTAGAGGATGGGCTTCGCCGAAGGGTGGTTTGTGGTTTTCTGTTGTTCTTAGACCTGAGCTTAAACCTGCGGAGGCTGTTAAGCTTGTGTTTGTGGCTGGTTTGGCTGTGGTTGAGGTTTTACGTGAACTGTATGGAGTGAGGGTGGAGACTAAGTGGCCGAATGATGTGCTGGTGAAGGGGCGGAAAGTTTGCGGAATACTTTCTGAAATGAACACAACAGACGGGAAGGTGAACTTTGTTGTTTTAGGCATTGGAGTTAACGCGAATTTTCTGGAGAATGCTTTTCCAGAAGAGCTGAAGGCAAATGCTACTTCGCTTGAAAGTGAGCTTGGACGAAAAGTCAAGTTGGACGCTCTGTTTAGGACTTTGCTTGAAAGGCTAGAAAATCTTTACGAACTATTCATAAGGGAAGGGTTTAATCTCATTCTGGAGGAATGGAAAAAATATGCTGGTTTTCTAGGCTGCCAAGTAGAAGTCACAAGTCTAACTGAAAAAATGAGTGGATTAGCGTTAGACGTTGACCAAGAGGGTGCGTTGGTTCTTAGGCTTGAAGGTGGGACGATAACGCGTTTTTTCGTTGGATATTTCTCTGCGAGCGAAGTAAAAGACAACCGTTGAACAACTTTTATGTGAATGATCATGTATAATCTGATGTCATGTCTGAACTAAAATGCAAACATTGTGGCGAAGATGCTGTCTTCCTTTGTGCGAGATGCAAAACAGGACTTTGTTGGAATCACGCAAGACTTGAGATAGTTTGTGGAGAATGCAGAAGAACTGAAAAAAGAGAAGTCGCAATCCGAAGAGGCAGATCTGCAGACAAAATCTTTGTGAGAAAGTTCCGCAAAACCCTCCTTTTATCCGATGACGACATTGAAGAGTTGTTCAAAAATGTCGTCTTGATAGCGGAAGTCAACGGTAAGGCTGTTGGATTCATAGTTTTTACTCAACAGACAAAAGAAGAAGGTTGGCTAAACGTGATGGGGGTTCTCCCACAATATCAGAGATTGGGAATAGGCACAGGTCTGCTAGACGCACTTGTGGAGATATCTAAGAAAAGAAAAATCAAGAAATTGCACCTTACAACTTCCAATGAAAATGTGCCAGGTCTGATGTTCTACATGAAAACTGGTTTCAAGATTGTTAGGGTTAGGCGAGACGCTTACAGGAGATATGGTATTTGTGGTTTTGGTGTTCCTGGATATGACGAACTGAAACTCGAGTTAATGATAGGCGATGGGGCTGTAAAAAAGAGCTGCAAATGATGTATTCATTGGAGCGGTAAAGCGTCTTTTCGTAGAAGACGTTTTTCTATGCTCAAGACGAGAGGATTTATTTCGGTCTTTTTCCAGTAATATGGAAGCCGCGTTTTTCGAGTTGTTCGAGAAGTTCTTTTGGTTTTGAGTGCCATTGTCCCCATTTTCTGCAGATGTGTTCTATCCAGCTGTAGTTGTCATATGTAAATGTTTCTTTGCGGTGTGCTTGTAATGGTATTTTTGCGTTCATTTTGCGGTAGTAGTCTTGGGCAAGATAGCCTTCATCCATTTGTTTCATGGCTTTTGAGACTGCTTTTTCGTCTAGTTTTGGATATTTGTCTTCGAATAGCGTGAATTCCATGGGATAGCGTGGTCTTGGTGGCGGGTCTTCTGCTGGATAACCCATTGCTAACTCTACCAGTGGAAACACTCTTTTGGGCAAGCGGTATTCTTCTGCGATTTTGTCAGCGCGATACATTGCGCTTCCGAGGAAGCAGCTTCCAAGTCCAAGGCTTCTGCCTGCGACTACCATGTTTTCCGCCATTAACGCTGCGTCTTGAATTCCAAAGAACAATAGCGTTAAGTCATTTGTGACTAGTTTCCATTTTCTTTTCGCCATTATCCGTTCGAATTTGTGAGAATCAACGCAAATTGTGAATAAAAGCGGAGCTTTGAATGGGTTTCGTTTTTTGTTTCGCGACAGTAATACGCTGTAATATTGGGAAGCGAAAGGCGCCTGTTGACCTGCTCTGACGATTGTTTCTATAACTTCGTCTGAAGGCACATCGTCAGTGTATTTTCGGATTGATTTATGCTCAAGCATGGTTTGAATGACAAGATTCTTTTTCATAGCATCATCTCTTACGCGTAATTCCAAGATTCTGCAGATATATGATTTTCCGCATGTCCTAAATATCTGTTCAAGCAATAATACCCAACAATTTGAGGTATTCAAATGACTGCGATAAAGGAACCTTCGGTTGATGAGAAGATTAAGCGTTTACGCGAATTAAGCGAACAAGCCAAACTCGGCGGCGGACAAAAACGAATTGACGAACAACACACTAAAGGCAAACTCACAGCTAGAGAACGCATCGAACTATTACTCGACCCAGGCAGTTTTAATGAGCTTGACCAGTTCGTTGTACATCAATGCACAGAATTCGGCATCCAAGACAAAAAATTCCTAGGCGACGGTGTTGTAACAGGCTACGGCACAATAGACGGCAGACTTGTTTATGTATTCTCGCAAGACTTCACCGTGTTTGGCGGCTCACTAGGCGAAATGTTCGCAAAAAAAGTCTGCAAACTCATGGACCTAGCCCTAAAAACAGGCGCACCAGTCATAGGCCTAAACGATTCTGGCGGAGCACGCATACAAGAAGGCGTGGCAAGCCTTGCAGGTTACGGTGACATATTCTTCCGAAACGTTATAACCTCAGGCGTAATCCCACAAATATCTGCAATAATGGGTCCATGCGCAGGCGGAGCCGTCTACTCGCCAGCCCTAACCGACTTCATAATCATGGTGGACAAGACAAGCCACATGTTCATCACAGGCCCAGACGTAGTCAAAGCCGCACTGGGACAAGAAGTAACATTCGAAGAACTTGGCGGAGCAATGGTGCATAGCCAAACAAGCGGCGTCGCGCATTTCATTGCAAAAGATGAGCAGCACTGTATTCAAATTATCAAAAAGCTTCTAAGCTATTTGCCAAGCAACTACTTGGAAGACCCGCCAGCCATAGAGCCAACAGACGACCCGAATCGAACAGACGAAACCCTAGTACGCATACTTCCAGACGACCCAGACAAACCCTACGACGTAAAAGAAATCATAACGCGCGTAGTTGACAACGGCGAATTCTTCGAAATTCAGCCACTCTGGGCACAAAACATCGTAATAGGCTTCGCACGCCTAAACGGCAAAACCATAGGCATAGTAGCCAACCAACCCGCACACTACGCAGGCGCATTAGACATAAACAGCAGCATGAAAGCAGGAAGATTCATACGCTTCTGCGACTGCTTCAACATCCCAATAATCACATTCGTAGACGTCCCAGGCTTCCTTCCAGGCCTAGAGCAAGAACATGGCGGCATAATAAAACACGGTTCCAAATTGCTATACGCCTATTGCGAGGCAACAGTGCCAAAAGTCACCGTAATACTCCGCAAAGATTATGGCGGCGCTTACGACGTGATGGGCAGCAAACACAGCGGAGCAGACTTAAACTACGCTTGGCCAACAGCCGAAATCGCCGTAATGGGACCGCACGGAGCAATAAACATAATCTTCAGAAAAGAAATAGCCGAAGCCAAAGACCCAGAACAGAAACGAACAGAACTTGTAAGCGAATACCGCCAAAAATTTGCAAGTCCCTACATAGCTACACAGAAAGGCTACATAGACGAAGTAATCGAACCAGCAGAAACCAGACCCAAGCTTATCAGCGCATTAGAAAGCTTAACTACAAAACGCGAACCAAGACCAACAAGAAAACATGGAAATGTGCCGTTATAAGGTGTAGTGTCTGTTATGGACGATAAAAAGATTCTTGTTTCCGATTCTCTGCAGGAAACGCTTTGGCGTTTGGAAGAAGTGCGTAAAGGCTTCAGGAGAAAATCTGATATATATGTTAAAGAAGCGCTGGAATGGATTCTATCAAGACAAGGATTGGAGGGCTCTTATCATAATCTATTCTTGCCAACAAGCCAAGATCTTACTCAAGGAGTGCATCTACCCACAGGCGAACACATAAAAACCAACGCAGCCACGCGGCATATTCTAGGCGAAGAGGCACTTCGAACCTTAATTGTTTGGAACCTTCAATCATCCAAACCCGTCAAAGAAGCAAATAAAGGCTTCAATCAAATCATAGAAATAGGAGGCAAAAATGGAAGCTATTGCTGCTACAATTGCACAATAGCCTTTCTTCGAACGCTTGCAGTCACCAAAACCGATGCAAGAGACGAAATACTTGAGAAAGGCTTGGACAAAATAAAGAAGGCACAATCGTCTGATGGACGATGGCACGGTTTTCCTTTCTATTACACATTGCTTTTCCTATCCGAACTTAATTCAACACAAGCAAAAAATGAACTGAAGCACGCTAAAAAAGCTGCGGAAAGGCTTTTGAAACACTATAACAGCAACGATAGAACATCTTTCTTCCGACGGCTAGCATTAAAGGCAGCATCAGACGCTATTTAACAACAAAACAATCGATAATATGGTGTGATTATGACAGACAAAGCAAAGTTAACTCGAAAACAGATAATTGAGGTTCTAATAGAAGCCTTAAAACCACTTGATTATGTCCACGCCTTCTATGAGGGAGGCGCTGCAGCCTTTAATCGCGTCGACGAATGGTCCGACCTAGACCTTTACCTAGTCGTAGATGACGAAAAAGTGAATGAGACATTTGTTGTAGTCGAAAAAACTTTGAAGTCGCTATCGCCTATCAAACAAAAGATTGATTTGCCACAAACCCCGTGGCCGGGTGTTTCTCAGGCTTTTTATAGAATGAAAGACGCAAACGAGTATCTTATCATCGACCTTTGTGTTTTGAAGCTCAGCAGCCTAGAAAAGTTTTTGGAACCAGAGATACATGGTAACGTTGTATTTTATTTCAACAAGTCCAGCAAGGTTAAGCCTCCGCAATTTGACAGGGACGCGTTTATCAAGAGAGTGCATGAAAGATTGGAACGATTGCAAGCAAGGTTTGACATGTTTAACAACTTTGTGCAGAAGGAGATCAACAGAGGTCATAATCTCGAAGCAATAGATCTTTATCATGGTGTTACTCTTGCCGGACTAGTTGAAGTTTTGCGGATTAAGTACAACCCTATACATTACAATTTCAAGATGCAATACACACATCGTGAACTTCCATCAGAGATAATTGAGAAACTTGAGTATCTCTACTTCGTCGATGGTGAAAGGGATCTGCAGGAAAAATATGCTAAGGCAACTAAATGGTTCCTCGAGATAATGACAGAGATTAATCAAAAAGAGATAGAAGAGCTCTAATTATGACATCTTAAAGTCTTATGCATGCAAACAATAAAGAAAAGAGAAGTAGCACATACATGTATAGACCACAGACCACATTATAGAAAAGATAATAAGTTCACTTGAAATGTATGTTTGATTATCTCTTAAAGAGGGTAAGCTAATGAATAAAGATGAAATCAAAACGGAGAAAGATGTGATACGTTTCTTAAAAGATAAAACAAGATTTGAAAGGGATGTTTTAGTCGCTACATTTAAGATTCCAAAGGGAAAGATTAGTACATATAAGAGGATAGCGGAGAAAGTTGGCAGACCGCATGCTTATCGGGCTGTCGCTAATGCGTTGCATAAGAATCCGCTTCATCCTATTGTTCCTTGCCATCGTGTTATCAAGTCAGACGGTAGATTTGGAGGAGAGAAAAAAAGAGCTGATTCTAGAAGGAAGCTCGTGGAGAAAGAGGGCGTTCCAATCCAAGATGGCAGAGTCAAGATAAACGACGAAATTCTATATTAGCTGTGTTGACCTGCTTTCTCAAAAGTTGGGACATGATAAACTGAAGGTTGCGATTGAATTTTTGAGATGTCAATTCTGATTCAATCTTGGCAATCATGTGATTCATATGATAGTAGCGTATTTATGTTGCCTTCTGGATACTACTTGGGTTGCGGGTGTTATGGTTGGTTTCGAAAGTTGCCATAGTTGAGTTAGATGATAATGTCCAATCATCCTTTAGACGAGCACTCGAGCTTATTGGAAAAATAGACGAATTGAACACCACTGAAAGATCCGTAGTTGTTAAAGTGGGAATTTTCAGCCATAGAGCAGAGAACCATGCATCACCGAACATAGTCAGCGCAATCGTCAACAGTTTCACTAGGGCGCCAAAGATTTTCCTTGCTGAGTCAGATAATTATATAGGTAAGGGTTTGGAAAGGCTTCAAATCTATCGAGAACTTTTTACTGAGCGAGTAGTTCCCTTCAATCTTTCAGACGACACAGATACAAAGAGGGTAAACTTGGCTAATCAAGAAATTGACTTGTCACACATCCTCTTCAAACCCAACGTGTTCGTAAGCACCCATATACTGCGGAGTTTCAATAAAGGAAGTATTCTCAAGAACTTGTTCGGCTGCACTCCAACCGTGAAGAAAGCGAAATTCCATAAAGACGAAATCTTTTACCCACTTCTTGCTGATATTTTTGAAGCAACTGGTGGAATAGACCTTGCTGTAATGGATGGTGTTTATCTATATCGCAGCGCAGGAGCAGACCCGCATGCTACTGCAGAGAAGTCTAGATGTAGACTAAAAGCAAATATTCTCTTGGTTGGTAGGGATGCGGTTGCCGTAGAAACGGTTGGAGCCGCGCTTGCAGGTTTGAAACCTGAGAAAATGCAGGTGATACAAGAATTCGCTAAGAGAGGGCTTGGAGAAGGGGATTTGAAAAACATCGAGGTTGTTGGGGCTTCCTTTGAAAATCTTAAAGGAAGACTCGTGTCCGCTGCTAGAGAACTAAAAAAAACTGGCGTGCAGGCGCGGGTGCACCTAAGATTTGGTCCTCAACAATTGATAGTTTGATTCAAGAGCGTTTTTTCAAACTTCCGAATAGGAGAACAATGGATGACATTAAGAAAGCGTTGCAAGCCAAATCAATCCAAACAGAAGGCAAAGCCGGTATGATTGCAACTACTTTGACACGAAAGGTAAAGAAGGGCGTGTTGAAAGCTTCTGAAAGCTCTGACGGATGGGTTTACTGGGCAGAATGAACTAATGGCCTTTCATGAATCTAGAAGTTTCTTTTTCGGAAATTCTTTCACGTTTCTAGTATTCTACTATTTTTGGCAATTTCTTAGCAAATATTGCTCAAACTCTGTGACATATGCAGTAGCCCGTTTGACCGGACTTGGAGATCGCCCACCACGCTTTAGAGATTTCCGAAAACCTTCCTCATCCACTGATCTCACACGCCCTTACCACGTTTGTCCCATCCTGTGTCGAATAAAACTATTTCTTGACACCTAAATGAATTAATATGGCTTCACCTACCCTTTCACTCTCAAATTCAATCTATATAAGGGAGGGGTCTAGACGCCCAAGAGCAAACCAGTCAAAATCACCGACACAACATTCCGCGACGCACACCAGTCCCTAATGGCAACTAGAATGCGCACAGACACAATGATTCCCATAGCCGAAAAAATAGACAAAGTAGGCTTCTTCTCACTAGAAATGTGGGGCGGAGCAACCTTCGACGTTGCAATCCGCTTCTTGGCTGAAGACCCTTGGGAACGAATCCGCACCCTAAAACGCCACATAAAAAAGACGCCTTTCCAAATGTTATTGCGTGGACAAAATGTGGTTGGCTACCGCAACTATCCAGACGATGTCGTCATAAAATTCGTAGAAAAAGCTGCCGAAAACGGCATAGACGTATTCCGTGTTTTCGACGCCTTAAACGACATAAGAAACATGGAAGTAGCCATAAAAACCGTCAAAAAAGTAGGTAAACATGCCCAAGGAAGCATCTGCTACACAATCAGCCTAGTCCACACAATAAAATACTACGTGGAAACCGCCAAAAAACTAGCCGAACTCGATTGCGATTCCATCTGCATCAAAGACATGGCTGGAATGCTTGCACCACAACCAGCATACGAACTCATAACTGCCCTAAAAAAGAAAGTTGGGCTTCCAGTACATTTACACTCTCACAGCACAAGTGGCATGGTCATGATGACTTACCTCCGCGCATGCGAAGCAGGCGTAGACATAATCGACACAGCCTTCTCGCCATTAGCTTGGGGCACTTCCCAACCTCCAGTCGAATCGGTTGTAGCCGCCTTGAAAGGGTCACCCTATGACCCTGGACTTGACATAGAACTCCTAAGCGAGATTGCAGCCTACTTCCGAGAGTTACGAGAGAAATATTACGACCCCCTAAAGCTTATTGACTCAAAGGCTGAAAGGGTTGACGCTTCCATTATAGTTCATCAAATCCCCGGCGGAATGTTCTCCAACCTTCTTGAACAGCTGAGAGAGCAGAAAGCGCTCGACAGGCTGAAGGAAGTTCTTGAGGAAGTTCCAAAGGTTAGAAAAGAGCTTGGATATCCCCCACTAGTAACGCCTACGAGCCAGCTTGTCGGCATACAAGCCGTATTTAATGTTCTTTCTGGCAAGCGTTACAGCATTGTGCCAAAGGAGATAAAAGACTACGTGAAAGGCTTTTACGGAAAGCCGCCAGCTCCCATTGATCCGAAAGTGAAAAAGAAGATCATTGGCGACGAAGAACCCATAACATGCCGCCCGGCTGACCTTTTGGAGCCAGCTCTCGATAAGATGCCAGATGAAATGAAATCTTGCATTGAAAGTGAAGAGGACAAGCTAACCTATGCACTGTTTCCACAAACAGCCTTAGAATTCTTTAAGAAGAGAAAAGCCAAACGAGAAGAAGCTAAAACTGAAATCCCACGCGAGAAAATTGCTGAACTTGAAGAGGTTGCCGCAGTCTCGGTTGCAGTTGCCACTTACTTAACAAGTTCAAGCGGCGTAAAGGCGCTAATACCAGTTAGAACTAAAGGAGCCGCATCATCTTGGGTTTTATCTGGTCGACAAAGTCTAGCTGAGCACGGTGCATAAAATTGCCTGTTTACGAAATTTTCATAGACAGCAAACCCCGAAAAATCGAACTGACAAAGACTGGGGAAAATTCTTTCACAGTTAAAATGAATGACAAGTCCCTTAGTATAGAGTTACCAGCTGGTAAGCTTGACTTGGAAAAGGTTTTCTCCATAAAAATAGATGGAAAAACGTACCAAATAGAATTGCCCAGAATCGATTGGGAAAAATTCTTTCCCATCAAAGTTGAAGAAACCAGATTCAAGGCTGAAGTGAAAGCTCACACAAAGAAACCAGCATTAACAGCTTTTGAACCAATCTCCTTAACACCCACAAGGAAAGCTGTGGCGACAAAGCAGATTGTGGAAGGCACCGTAACTGCGCCCATGACTGGTAAAATCCTCTCAGTTAAGGTCAAGAAGGGAGATCAAGTGGAGCTTGGTCAAGTTGTCTGCATCCTTGAAGCTATGAAGATGGAGAACGAAATCACAGCGCCCAAGGCAGGAACCGTTCGAGAAGTGTATGTTTCTGAAGGTTCGTCAGTGAGCGAAGGCGAACCTCTTTGCCTGATTGACTAGAAAATGGAAGGCGGCTTATACTCGCTAAACACCTCGCGTAAGGTGTCACATATTTCGCCGAGGGTTACATACTCCTTTACTGCTTGAAGTACGAAAGGCATGAGGTTTGTGTTTTCCTGTTCAGCAGCCCTACGCAGCTTGTTTAGGGTTTCTTTCACTTTGGCTTGGCTTCTTTGCCTTTTCATCTGTTTTAAGCGTTCAAAAAGCTTCTTCTCGATTTCAGGGTCTATTTGCAAAATCTTTATGGGAATCTCTTCTTCGGTTATGAATTCGTTCACGCCAACAATTATTCGCTTTTTTGCTTCAACTTCTTTCTGAAAACGGTATGCGCTTTCCACAATCTCCTGTTGCATGAAGCCTTTTTCGATGGCGGCAACAGCTCCCCCCATGTTGTCGATTTGTTCGATGTATTTTGTGGCTTTTTCTTCAATCTGGCTTGTTAGGTACTCTATGTAATATGAACCTGCAAGAGGGTCAACGGTGTCGACTACTCCGCTTTCGTATGCTATTATCTGCTGGGTTCTGAGAGCTATTGTTACTGCTCGTTCACTAGGTAAGGCGTAAGCCTCATCAAACGAGTTCGTATGCAAAGACTGTGTTCCGCCCAAAACAGCTTCTAACGCCTGAAGCGTCGTCCGAATAATGTTGTTGTAGGGTTGCTGAGCGGTGAGCATGACGCCTGAGGTTTGAGTGTGGAATCGCAGCATACTTGAAGCTGGGTTCTTGGCTTCGAATCGTTCATGCATGATTTTTGCCCATAATCTCCTTGCGGCTCTGAATTTGGCGATTTCTTCAAAGAAGTTGTTGTGAGCTGCGAAGAAGAAGGATAATCTGCCTGCGAACTTGTCTAAGTCTAAGCCTCTTTCAATTGCTGCTTGCACGTAGGCGATTGCGTTTGCAAATGTGAATGCGATTTCTTGAACAGCAGTGGCGCCTGCCTCGCGGATGTGGTAACCGCTTATGCTTATAGTGTTCCACTGGGGCATGTGCTGAGAGCAATACTCGAAAATGTCTGTAACCAATCTCATTGAAGGCTTAGGCGGGAAAATGTACATGCCTCTGGCAACATACTCCTTCAAAATATCGTTTTGAACTGTTCCGCCAAGCTGAGGCTGCTCAAGACCTTGTTTTTGTCCAACCGCAACATACATTGCAAGCAAAATATTCGTAGGCGCATTAATTGTCATTGAAGTCGTAACCTTATCAAGCGGAATTCCATCAAACAATATTTCCATATCGCGCAGGGTGCTTGTACTGACTCCTACCTTGCCAACTTCGCCAGCCGCCATCGGATGATCGCAATCATAGCCAACCTGTGTTGGAAAATCAAACGCGACACTCAAACCTGTTTGTCCATGCTCCAATAGATATTTGAAGCGTTGGTTTGTTTGTTCGGCTGTGCCAAATCCTGCATACTGTCTCATAGTCCACAATCTAGCTCGATACATTGTTGGATAAACGCCACGGGTGAGCGGATATTCTCCTGGAAAACCTAAATCACGCAGATAATCAAAATCTGCAATATCAAGCGGAGTATAGATTCGGTTGATTGGGATATTGGAACTTGTGGAGAATTCACCTTTTTCAGGAAGCTTTTCAAGACTTTTCGACGCGATTTCTTTTTCCCAGTTTTCCTTCCCCTGTTTAGTTTCCTTAAGCTTTTGCTTGTCAAACAACTTTCAAAACACCAACAATAACTCTGCTTAGGCTTTTTCAACTGTTTCGTGTATATAGGCATTTTCTTGAGCGGGTAGAATATTGATGCTTTAACATCTCTTGTCTTCGTCTTGAAGATGGTAAAATGGAATTACATCAAGGAGAAATTACTTCTGTCCTTCAATAAAAACAAACCAAGAGACACGCCTTATCTGACCTCCATACTTCCTCTTAACCCTCTCTTTAAAAATCTTAAATCCTTTTTGAAAATCATCCTTGCTGAGTAGAGTTAGAGTCGACATGTACTTGTTTCTGACTCTTCTCAAATATTCATCTGTGGATATGTATCCTTCGTCAAGTTGAACGGCATGGTAGTGGACATCTCTGAAGCCTATCATGGTCATCATTTTCTTGAGGGATGGAACGGATGGGATTCTTTTCAAGTCTATTGCTACTACTCCTGGGAAATCATGGGTAATGTGTTTCTTGATTCCAGAGTGTGAGAATGTCATAATCACACATTTCCTGCCTTTCTTCGAAACCCGATAAATTTCTCGAAGAGCCATCTCCTTGTTTTCAATGTGATGAATAACAGCAGTCATATAGACGCAATCGAAGAGGCTGTCTTGGAAGGGTAATCGTTGCCCATCCCCCCGAACCCATAGGATACGTTTGGATTTATCCTTCACAACAGCTTGCCTTAGCATCTCAATCGAGGGTTCCAAAGCACAAAACATCAAGTTTTTAATAACCGATATGCTTAGCGAAAATCTTCCAGTGCCACATCCAACATCCAAAACAGCGCAGTTTGCATTAATTTTTCCGTATTCAATGATTTTTGAAAGTAAAACATCCGCTGGAGTAGGTCTTACCGTATCGTAGTATTTCGCTATCTGCGAATAATCGGCCTTCGGTACACTCGATTTTTTCACATTATCACTTCAAGATTTTAAGAATGGAGAGTGCCAGAATCGCTGCTCTTAATTGAATCGATAAATTTTTCTATCAATTTTCTGCATTCCTTCATTCCTTCTTTATTCCTTAAAACTTCACCTATATCATCACCACCTTTGTCGGTAACTCCAAGAAAAGGTGGCAGATCTGAGGAAATGATTTCAATCCAAGACCTTTTATGCAATCCGCAACCTTGGGACCCAATTGTCGCCAAAAGTTTTGCTTTTGATTTCATGATAGTTAGATAATTTAATTTTCATTTAAATTTTTGACTGTTAACTGAAACGGATATATAATGACTCTAAATCTAAAATATAATGGAAGCTTAGGTGTTTAATCGTGGAAGTAAAAGTCGAATACCTCGGTCATATTAGAAATATTATTGGCAGTGTAAGAGAGGAAGAGGTCGAGATTAGAGAGGGTTCGTCGGTTGCTGATTTATTAATGGTGCTTTCTGAAAAATATGGAGACCCCTTCAAAAAGGCTGTTTATGAAAAAAGCGGCACTGACGTAAAATCAAACTACATTATCACGGTTAACGGTTATCTGCTTAACCAGTTAAAAGGGCTTGAGACTAAACTCAAAAACAATGATCATGTAACCTTATTGCCCATTGTAAGCGGTGGCTAGTACTCTTCTTTTTTGTCGATTAAGCCATCTCTTCTAGCCTTGTATTCGGCAATTCTGAAAACAGCAAACCCGATAATTATCGTTGCAATCATCGTCAAAGCCAAATATAATAAATCAGTTTGAATCGAAGATGCAGCTTGATGCAGTATTGAGAATCTTACACTTCTAAGAAAATATGTGATCGGCAAAGCGTTTGAAATGGTTTGTCCCCACGACGGCAGAATTTCTGGCATGAATACGACTCCGCCGAAAAGGTAGAGGATGCCTGATACGTATTCTGTTAGCATAAATTGAACTTTTGATGTCATTATGTTTATTGCGCACAGAACAAACCCCATGGCTATGAAACAGATTATACCTAACACCAGACTCAACGCCAACAGAGAGAAGTCGACTCCCAACCAGCTAATTGGAATTTGCACGCCTAGCAGTCCTTGAAAGATAAGCACTCCAAACCCTAAGGTTAGAACCAATGATATTGAGGCATTCAGCACTCCGTTCAAAGCTCTTCCAATAATGTACCATGACCACGAATTTGGAGACAAGTAAATGTGTTTAAGCACTTCGTAATGTGCTCTATCGTCGTGTATTAGTATGCTCATCGTCATCATTATCTGGACGACGTAAATGAAGAAGCTGTTTCCGATGAACATGAATGCAAAATATTCAGGGCTGAAGGCTCCTCCTGCTGCGCTACCGATGATGAAGATGAAGCCGACAATGAGCAACCCTGCAAGGGGTCGAATAAGGTAATAAATAGCAAATACTAACGGGTCAGCCCAATTGGTCTCAACTTTCCAGCCTACCCAGATAGCCTGCTTAACAACTTTCCAAATAGTTTTTATTGCCATCTCAATGTCAACCTTCCTTCTTTCTTACCAAGATTCTCCATATAGTTTAGAGCGAACTTGGCCAGTGGAAACAGAACTAATATGAAAATCACCAATGTAACTAAGTTCAGCCAAATGTCCGCTATTCCTTCGCCTTGAACTATGGCTTTCCTTATACCATCCAATCCGAATGTTAAAGGAATAAAAGATGCCAGGAGCTGAACGAAAAAGGGCAATAAGTTTGTTGGAAAATAGGATCCTGAAAGAAAGTAGACTGGTTCCTGTAGAAGACTTGCAGTGTGCCACGCTTCTCTGCCATAAAGCATGAACAATGAGGCAAACAACATGCCTAATGCGTAAAGAGCTGTAATTGTCAAGAAGAACATTAGTAGCGCGGTTAGGGGTTCGTTAATCAGCAGCGGAGCTTGAAAAATAAATGTTCCAGCAAGTAGAATCACAATAGCTCTTAATGTAGTGTTGACAATTCCGCCCAGAGCCATTCCTAAGAGAATTGCCATTCTGGAGATCGGTGCCACCAAATAGGTTTCTAGGGTCCCTGTTTCTTTTTCCCAATAAAATTGTGCTGACATGTTCCACAGAACGTTTACCCAGAATGCTATCATCGTCCCGCCGATAACAACGAAGCCAGTGAATTCTGGTGGTGCGTTCAACATTTTATAAAGATAAATGTAAGCGCTCAGAGTTAGGAGTGGAATAACAAGTTCTGCAGCAACCCATTCAGGCTCTCGGTTGCTGCCCTTTATCCTTACCCATAACCTCGCATAAACAACCTTCAGATTATGGATTAGTTGTTCACGCAAAGCCTACTCAGCCCCTTCCTGTTCAAAGCCTCGTCCGACAAGACTAATGTAAACGTCCTCAAGGGTTGGTTCAGCCTTGTTAATCGCCAGAATTTTCAATTTTTGCTCTTCTAGTTTAGCCAAAACATTTGAGAAAATCGACTCATTACGTACCATAACCTTCAATGATGTAGTGTCCGTTTGAATGCTTCGAGTTTGAGAGAATCCTATTACACTTGTCATTTTTTCCATGAAACTGAAATCAGCTTGCACTGAAGAGACTTCAATCTTCATTATCACGTTTTCCTCAAGCTTCTCTTTAAGTGTGAGCGGGCTGTCGCATGCCAAGATTCTTCCACGATCAATTATGGCTACCCGATCACACATTTCGTCTGCTTCAGCCATATAATGCGTCGTCAATAGAACAGTTCCTTTCCTCTCTTTTTTGGCCCAGTCTACAATGTAGCTCCTCATCTTCTTAGAGGTCAGGACATCCAATCCCAATGTAGGTTCGTCTAGAAACAGTATTTGCGGATTGTTTAACAAACCTCTTGCAAGGTTTAGCCTTTGTTTATAACCTGTTGACAGCCTAGACATCCGTGTTTTTGCATATTCATCAAAGTCCAAGTCCACCATCAACCACTTAATCTCTTCCTTTGCTGCTGAAGAGGATAAACCATAAAGCTGCGAAAAAAACCACAAATTCTCACTTGAAGACAATATCCCATAGCCAGGAGTTTCCCCGCCTGAAACCAAACTTATGATTTTTCTCACCTTGTTTGACTCTTTTGCTACGTTGAATCCGCCTACGTATGCCTCACCGCTTGTTGGAAGCAAAAGCGTTGTCAAAATTTTTATGAACGTGGTTTTGCCTGCTCCATTCGGGCCGAGAAGTCCAAAAATTTCGCCTTCTCCTATGGAAACAGAGACTTTATCCAGAGCCTTGACTGTCTGATCTTTCGCTTTGAATATTCTGACTAGGTCTTTGGTTTCAATGCAATATTGCAACTCAAACCACAAGCAGACAAACAGAATAGAACTACATAATTAAAAATTTCTGTTAGCTAACAAGAAGCATGAAAACCATTTACCTAGTAAGCATTGCTTATTCACTTTGGCAAAACATTTTAAGCCATACGCTGCCTTATGCTTCTTTCTAAAAGGTGGAAGTCATGAACCGAGTAAACGCTTTAAAACAAAAAGCCTTCGAAGAAAAAAGTTTCGACGGGTTTTTGATTGCTAATGAATATAGCTTGCTGTATTTTACAGGCTGTCCTGGAATAGCTTGCTTACTAATACCTAAAACTGGTCAAGGCACCATTTACGTTTACAGTGTCAACTATGAGCAAGCAAAAGCCGAAGCAAAAGGCTTCGATATCAAAATGATGAAACGTAGCCAAAGCTTGATGACAGAAGTTGCTAAGCAGGTTAAGGCTTCTAAAATTAAAAAACTTGCTATGGACATGTTGAGCTTTGAGAGCTACCGCAATCTTGCAAAAGAATTGAGAGGCGTAACAAAAGTGAAGGCACAGAACAGCCTCGTTTGGGAGCTTCGCAAAGTGAAGGATGAGAAAGAGCTTGAACTTATGCGAAAAGCTGGAGAATTGACAAACGAGGGCATGAAAGTCGCCTATGAAACAATAAAGCCCGGCATAAAAGAGCTTGAGGTTGCTGCAGAAATTGAATATGCAATGCGGAAATGCGGTTGTTGGGGAACAGCCTTCGAAACCATAGTGGCTTCTGGTGTGCGTTCCGCGTATCCCCATGGAGGTTGTATGGATAGGGAAATTCGAAAAGGCGACTTGGTTGTTGTGGACATAGGAGCCGCATATCATCATTACCGTTCAGACATGACAAGAACACTAGTAGCTGGAAAACCATCAGAAAAACAAAAGAAAATCCACGAAATCCTTAAGCTGGCTCAAGAGAAAGCCTTCCAAGCTGTAAAACCAAAAGCAAAAGCAAGAGACATAGATGCCATAGCAAGAAAAACTATAGAAGATGCTGGATACGGCGAATATTTCGTCCACGGCTTAGGCCATGGCGTAGGCTTAGAAGTTCATGAGCAACCCACACTAAGCCCAGAAAGCAAAGACAAACTAATGATTGGAAATGTGATAACAATAGAGCCAGGCATATACATTGTGAGCTTCGGAGGGTTCCGCATAGAAGATACTGTTTTGGTGCAAAAGGGCAAAGCGGAAAAGTTTACCAAAGGGCATTATGCTTTAGAAGCTGAAAAATGAGCTAATTTAAATAAAATGGTGAGGTATAAGTTAAACTCTTACGAGACGTGTGTCTCTTTGGATAACAAGGCTGTGATAATAATTGACATGCTTAACGATTTTGTTACTGGAGACTTGAAATGCGAAAGAGCCGAGTGTATAATTCCAAACCTAAAGAAGCTTATTGAAGTTGCCCGCAAACATAACATACCAGTTATTTACAGCAACGATGCCCACTTTCCAGAAGATGCTGAAGTGGTCCACAAGTGGGGAAAACATGCCATAAAAGGCACAAAAGGAGCAGAAGTAATCCCTGAACTGAAGCCCACGGGAAAAGATTATGTTGTTGAGAAGAGAACTTACAGTGCCTTTTTCGAGGCAGGCTTAGACCTGCTACTGAGAAGCCTATACGGTGGCGAAGGAGTGAAAACAGTAATTTTGAGTGGTTTACACACGAATATCTGCGTTAGGCACACAGCGGCAGACGCCTTCTTCAGAGGATACAAAATAATAATAGCCAAAGATGGCGTAGAAGCCTTCACGCAAGAAGACCACAAACAAGGACTAAAATACTTGGAAGATGTTTACAATGCTAAAATAATGACAGTTGACGAAATCATAAAAGAATTCGGCTAAAACACTCCTCAAAGGTGAAGGTATATGCAAGAAAAAACAAGGATCGAAAATCTGACAGAATCAAATATTGAAGACCTTATCTACGTTTGCTCTTCAAAAAGACTGAAAGACTCGATACATCAACAAGGAATAAGCCTGAAAAGGCAATGGCTACGCGAGATGCTTAAGAAATATGGGTCATGTGCAAAAGTTGCATATTATGATGGAAAACCTGTGGCGCAAATTCTCTACTATCCCGAAGAAGCTGATCCAACCGTAATTTCTGGACGTAAAGACGTTCTGGTTCTGCTATGTGTTTACAATCCAACATCTGTGACACAGAAGCTCGGAATAGGCACAAAACTCCTACAAAGCGTGATAGACGATGCAAAACAGAAGAAAACTTGTGGAAATAGATCCTGCAAATTTATTCAAACGGAAGCCTTCAACACTGGCGAGCTTCTACCGTTGCCTGAATTCTACAAGAAAAACGGTTTTCTCCCAACGCCCCAAGGGGACATGCTGTATTTTTCAATAGAAAGCAATTATGAACCAAGCACACCAATCGGCGAATATGAGCCGTTACCCGAAGATAAAAACAAGGCACTGATTCTCTACTCTCCAGTATGCCAGTTCTCTTACCAATTTGCAAAAAACGTGGAAAAACTAATACGGGAAGTCGTGCCCGCCATCCCGTTTGAAATGATAAACAAATGGGAAAAACCAGAAGAGTCGATAAAACGGAAGAATTGCTGGCTGATTGTTAATGCTAAGCCGATACAGACGTTTTTCATGGAAACTGAAAAATTCAAGGAAGAAATAAAGCAAGTGGTAAGCTGAAACTGTTAAAGTCCCCCGTTTTTAGGAGATTTTTTAAGTTGTAATTCAGAATGCAAAGAAAAGTTTAAAAGCGACTTATGTAAAATTAAGGAGGATATGAGGAGAATGGTAGATTAATAATTTTTTCCCTTCTCTCCTTTCTCCCCTCGAAAACGAGTCTGCCATTCTCCTCATGAAAGCCTTTATGCAGTTCTAGTCACTTATAGCTTGTGGAAGAATGTTCTATTGCTTAGTTAGCATGTGATATGGAATGGAATAATTAGTATATATTAAATACAAAAGTTTTGCAGTATTTTTATCCTTGAGTGTGTGAATTGGAATGGCGAAGATATTGGTTGTTTATGATTCTAAAACTGGGAACACTGAAAAAATGGCGTTCGCCGTTATTGAAGGCGCCAAGCAAGTGAAAGGAGTTAAAGCGAAAATAAAGAAAGTCGACAAAACAAGCTTACAAGATTTGCTGAATGCTGATGGAATTATCATGGGTTCGCCAACATATTATGGACAAATGTCCGCTAAGCTTAAGGCTCTTATTGATGAATCGGTTGAAATCCATGGAAAGCTTGAGGGAAAGGTTGGCGCTGCCTTCACAAGTTCTGGTGGAACAGCAACAGGTGCGGAAACCACATTGCTATCTATACTGCAAGCTATGCTAGTTCACGGCATGATTATTCAAGGGTGGGCTCATGACAAACATTATGGTGCCGCAGCCGTAGAATTTCCACGTAAAAAGGAACTAGATTCTTGCAAAGAGCTTGGAAAAAGAGTTGCAAGCCTAGTTACAAAATTAAAAGCATAACCGATAACAATGGGCCCGAAGGGATTTGAACCCTTGACCAACAGGTCTCTCAATGTACTGGACATTTATGAGCCTGGCGCTCTAGCCTGGCTGAGCTACGGGCCCATTTACCCATAACCATTTAATATGCTGTTTTCAAGTTAATTTAAACGTTTTCTGCATTTAAGCGTCATGAAAGATTTTAAAAGTCTATCTTATACCAAAATTAAGTTGGAGAGAGAAGCCTTGTCAGAAATCAAAAAAGCCATAGTGGTTTTTCATTATGCAGAGAAAATAAAGTCAAATCTAATCTTAACCTTCAGCCTTTTAGATGTTTTAGGTGGGATGCGAGACGAGGAAATCTCTGGCGCGGAGAAACTTCTGGTTGCGTACTTTAACGCTTTGATTCGAGAAGTCAACATTGCCGCGAATGCTTCTGAAGTTCAAGGTTTTCAAGACGTTAGCGCAAAGCTTGACGAAGCCGTTGAGCAAACTAGACAGCACAATTATGCCAATGCAATGAAACTTGTTTCCGAAGCCATATCGATCACAACCACCAACGGGAATAAAGCAGCCGAAACCTTAAAGGAGAAGGACCTAATCTAGCGTTTGATCCGTTCATAATGATACAAGTATTCTTGGGCGTAACCAGCATAATCCCCAAAATACCTTTGCCCAAACAAATTCAGCTTCTTGTATTCTGAGCTTGTAAGCAATTTTTTACCCGAAATTTTTCTTACAAATTCGTTTGGAAAATAGCTTGCATAATATTTCAAAATAACACGTTTTATCCATACATCTACTGGAAAAGCTTGAAGTTTTCCCAAAGAGAAAAGCAAAACACAATCCGCAACCTTCAAACCCACCCCAGGAAAATTCAACAATTCTTCTTTCGCCTTTTCGTAGGCTATCTTCCTTAAACCTTCAAACTCGTAACGGTTTTCATAAACCATTTTTGCCGTTTTAGACTTGTATTTTGCTCTATAACCAAGGCCACATTTAGCTAATTCTTCGGTAGTCGCCTTTGCCAGCCTTTCTGGTGTTGGAAATATGTACGAATCGTATCCATCAAAGTATATTCTGTCTCCAAACTTTTTGCAAAGATTAGATAACATTTGTTTTATTGCTGAAATGTTTTTGTATGTTGCGCAAATGTATGAGATTAGGCATTCCCAAGGGTCTTGACGGAGAATTCGTAAGCCTTTGAACGTCTCCACGGCACGTTTGATATGCTTGTCCTCGCTAATTTGTAGGAGAATTTTCGGAAAATCGTCATATAACCCAAAATAACTTTTGACGAAGTCCATTTCCACGTTCTCAAATTCCAAGTCATTGCCGATTTGACGAATTTTGAAAGCATTTTCTCTTACAATGCCATACCACCATTCGCCTTGCTTATTCCATCTGAAAGCTTGTCCGCAACAAAGGGTTGCATTCAGATTGAATGGACATGAAGGATTTAGCCGAATTTTCATTTGAATCTCACTTTCTCACTTACAAGTAATTTTTAAACTCCTTTTTAGACAGAATTCATGTTTCCTATTAACTTTACGAATTGTTATTTTTATTTCTGTGAATACTGGAGTATAATAGTTAGAGGATTAAACATTGAAGACCACAGTGACGATAACCATTGAAGAATTAAGCGAAGAACCATATGCATCCATAATATGCTATCCCAAACCCAGCAAGCCAGAATTAAAGAAACGCTTAGAGGAACTGCAAAGGTTATGTGTTGAAACCCTAGAATTCAGCGGAGAAAAACAAGCACTCAACACACCCATTTTGGGCAAAGGCTGTGTTGGCATAGTCGCAATAGCCTACAGAAACGGAGAAAAAGTGGCTTTGAAAATTCGAAGGGTAGATGCTGACCGTTCTGGAATGCAGCAGGAAGCGAAAATGCTTAAAAAAGCAAATTCAGTGCATGTTGGACCAAGACTTTTGGGCGTGAGCAAAAACTTTCTTTTGATGAAGTTTATCGATGGTGATTTGCTTCCAAAATGGCTGGAAAAGCAAATAGGAAAAGCGGTAGTGAGGAAGGTGTTGCGTGAAGTTTTGGAGCAGTGCTGGCGGCTGGACATGGCTGGTTTAGATCATGGAGAACTGAGCCATGCTCCAAAACACATAATCATCGATAAGAGCGACGTGCCTTTCATAGTTGATTTTGAAACAGCCAGCCTAAACAGAAAACCGTCAAATGTGACTTCAATTTGCCAGTTTCTTTTCATCAGCGGTTTAGTTGCCAAAAAAGTGGCTGAAAAAATTGGCGGAAAAAACAAGAATGCCATTATTGGGGTTTTAAGGCGCTACAAAAGGGATAGAACGCGTGAAAATTTTGAAACTGTTTTGGAGGCTTGTGGTCTTTAAGCAATGTAGCTTAGTGCCGAGTTTGCGTTTTGTTTGTTTTTATCTAGTTTCTCGATTCCTAGTTCCTTAACAAGCTGGGAAAGGTCAAGCCACGTTTCGACTTGAAGTTGTCTTGCAACTCTTCTCTCTTCATAAAGCAGTGGAATCTGGTCAACAAACATCCAGCCGAAAACCTCAGCCAACTCCTTTCTCCTCAAGATGAAAAGTTCTTATTTTTCTTTATAACCATGTATGTAAAAACGCGATAGAATAAAATTCTAGACGATTCTTC
>Ga0129297_10000134_pt1 | contig 33681 bp, 24 predicted proteins | sample I18A1metaG_FD_94708 | JGI IMG/M metagenome (GOLD analysis project Ga0129297, IMG submission 94708) | Lake sediment bacterial and archeal communities from Gulf of Boni, Indonesia to study Microbial Dark Matter (Phase II) - ​I18A1 metaG | ecosystem: Environmental > Aquatic > Freshwater > Lake >... | reverse complement strand
CCCCCAGTCCGCTTTCCTGATCGACCCCGCAACGCCGGCAGCGGCCAGCGCCGAGGCGGACGATGCCGACCCATCTCTCAGCGATGATGCCGAGGGGATCATCGTCGAACTCGAAGGGGATCAACCTGACGACCTTGACGCGGAGACGCGCGAAGACAACGCGGTCCTGCAGCAGACCAACCAGCTGAATACGCCAGAGGAAGAAGGGGAAACGGTATTCCTCAACGCCGGGGAGTTCGACTTCCCGGTTGTCGACAACGACAAGGTCCGCTATTTCATCGATTACTTCAGCGGCCCGATCCAGAAGCATGTGCGGGTCTGGCTGGAGCGTTCGACCCAGTATCTGCCGATGATGCAGGAGGTTTTCGCCGAGCAGGGGCTGCCGCGCGACCTGGTCTATCTGGCGATGATCGAATCCGGCTTCAACAGCAAGGCCCTGAGCCGGGCCAAGGCGTCGGGGCAGTGGCAGTTCATGGAACGCACCGGCAAAGCCTACGGCTTGAACAACGACTGGTGGCGTGACGAGCGCCGCGACCCGGAAAAGGCTACCCGGGCGGCGGCCCGCCACCTTGCTGACCTCTACCGGATGTTTGATGGTGACTGGTATCTGGCCCTGGCGGCCTATAACGCCGGCGCCGGCAAAATCACCCGGGCCATCGAGCGCTACGGCACCCGCGACTTCTGGCAATTGACCCATGGTTCCTACCTGAAGAAGGAGACCAAGGATTACGTGCCGAAGATGCTGGCCGGGCTGATGATCGCCAAGCACCCGGAACGCTACGGCTTCACCGACCTGGCCTTCCAGGAGCCCCTCACCTATGAGGTTGCCGACCTCGACTCGCCGACCGATCTCGAGATCGTTGCCGAACTGGCCGGGAGCGACTACGAAAGCATCAAGAAGCTCAACCCGGAACTGAAGCGCTGGAGCACTCCGCCGGGAGCCGAACCCTACCAGGTGCGTCTTCCGGTCGGCAGCGGTGCGGCTTTCGCCGAGCGCTACGCCCAACTGCCCAAGGAAAAGCGCGCCAATTTCGTGGTGCATAACATCCGCAAGGGGGATACGCCGGCAACTCTCGCCAAGCGTTACGGGGTGCGTTCCGATGAAATCCTGCGCGTCAACAAGCTGCGCTCGGCCAAGTCGCTGCGCATCGGCCAGAGCCTGCTGATCCCGATCAATCCGGATGCCGGCAAACTGACACTGGCAGAGATGCGCGACGCTCTGCGCGAAGATTCAGCCGAGAGGAAAGTTTCCTCCGCCGGCGGGACGAATTACACGGTCAGGTCCGGCGACAGCCTGTGGAGTATCGCCAGACGTTTCAACGTCAGCGAAGGGCAACTGCGCGGCTGGAACGGTCTCGGCAGCAAGACGGCCCTGAAACCCGGGCAGAAACTGGTGGTCGCAAGCAAGAGCAAAACCGCACCGGCAAAAATCGGCAAGACCCAGGTTGCGGCAAAATCCGGCACCCCCTCGCCGACAAAAAAGATCGTTTACGAAGTTCGCCCCGGCGACAATGTCTGGACCATCAGCCAGAAATTCGATATCGACACGCAGCAGATACTCGACTGGAATCGGCTTTCGAAAAACTCCGTGCTGCGCCCCGGCCAGCGGCTGACGCTACTGGTCAAGAGCAACTCCCGTGGCTGACCCGGAACGGGCGCTCTTTCTCCACTCTCTTCCAAGCACCCTCCCCGCCGGCATCACCCGCATTTACACCGGTGCGGAATTCTGCCCCTGGCGCCTGCCGGACCTTGATGACTTGCGCCGCACGCTGAACTGGGCGCGGACCAACCGTTGTGCGTTCACTCTCGCGACCCCGGCACTCATCGAACCCCGCCGCCCAGAGCTTGCCCTACTGTTGAATGCCTTGCTGCCTGAATTTTCCGCTACAGACGAGTTGGTCATCTCTGACTGGGGGGTGCTGGAACTGGCTCGAGCTGCGAATCCGGACATCACCATCGTGGCCGGCCGTGCCCTCTCCCGACAGAAGCGCGACCCCCGCACCGTTACCCTCGATTTCGACGACATCCAGCTCAGGCACTTCCGCAGCAGCAGCTGGCATGCCGCAGCAGCTGTCGACATGCTGCTGGATCTCGGGATTACCCGCGTTGAACTGGATAACCTCTTGCAAGAGCTGGAACCGCTCCCTGCTCCGCTCAAAGGGAGCGTGCACACCCCTTACGCCATGGTTGCGTCGAGCCGGAACTGCCCGTTCCGCACCCCCGGTACCGCGACCTCCTGCCCGCAGACGTGCGGCGAGGTCTTTTCCCTCAGCCGTGACGACATGCCCTGCCCCCTCCTCCAAGGCGGCAACACCCAATTTGTAAGGGTTCCGCAACTTCCCGCCAATCTTATTGACTGCCGAATCGACCGGGTGGTCGAACACACCGAACTGCCACACTGAAAGCACGGGGGCGGCTCCCCCCGGGGCTTTTGACTTTTCCGTGCCGGATTGCTAAACTGCGCGCCCATTCTCCGGAAAGGATTTCCCTGAACAATGCTGAGCCTGTTGATTGCGCTTGCCGCCGGTGTTGCGGTCACCATCCCCCTGCTGTTTGCTCCGATGCATGCGGCTTTAGCCGTCATCATCGGCACCGTGGTCTTTGCCGGCATCTATGCAGTCATCCTCCGTCAAGTCATGCTCAAGCTCAATGCCGCCGTGGAGGCGGCCCAGAAGAGCCTGGCGGCCAATCACGTGGAGAAAGCGGTGCGTTCCCTGGAGGATATCCAGAAGAAGTTCAGCCGCTGGCAGTTCTTCGTCAAGCAGCAGATGAATTCGCAGATCGGGTCGATCTTTTATCTCAAGCGCGAGTTCGGCAAGGCCTTCGACTATCTCAATCAGGGATTCTCACGGCACTGGGTCGGCATGGCGATGCTGGCGATCTGCTACATGAAGCGCAACCAGACCGGGAAGATGATCGAGACCTTCGACAAGGCCGTCGCCCTCTCCCGCAAGGAGCCGGTGCTATGGAGCGTCTACGCCTTCTGCCTGGAGAAGGTCGGTGACCGTGACAAAGCCATTCAGGTCATGGAGCGCGGCCTGAAAAAGGTCGGCAGCGACGAACTGATGACTGAAAACCTGGAGGCCTTGCGCGAAGGGAAAAAGATGCGCATGCAGCCGTACGGAGACTTGTGGTTCCAGTTCCATCTGGAAAAGACCGGCACCCTGCTGCGCATGCAGACCAAAGCCATTCAGGGGCGCCGCAAGATCGTGCGCCGCTGACCATGTCCCGCAGCAGAAGACGTCCCACCGACCCCTTCAAAACCTTGAAGGGGTCATTTGTTTCCGACGCTGAACGCTTGGAGTTCCTGGCCGCCCTTGAGCAGTTCGACCCCGAAGAGGAAGAGGGCCTTCCTTCCGGGCCACAGCAACCGCAGGCGCAACCACGCCGGCTGAAGCAGTTGGAGCGCGGGCAGATCAAGCCCGAGGCAACCCTGGACCTGCACGGGCTCTCCCGCACGGAGGCACTGGCGCGCGCCCGCGCCTTTCTCGGGCATGCGTCCCGGCAGGGCTGGCCGGCCGTGGTGATCGTCACCGGCAAGGGGCTGCATTCGCCGGACGGCCCGGTCTTGCGCCTGGCGATTGAACAGCTATTGGCCTCTTCCGCGCAACTGGTTCTGGAGTGGGCTCCGGCCCCGCGTCTTTACGGGGGCGGGGGCGCACTGGTGGTTTTCCCTCGCCGCGGGGACGAATCCTGACGCGTCAATCCAACGGCAGTTTCACATCGAAGAACACCCGCAGATCCTCGCGGCCGGACAGCACCGCCTGGCGATTTTCCTCGAGCAGGGAGAACGGCTGGTGGAAGCGGTAGCCCAGGCTGAGGCTGGCCCTGTCTTCGACAGCGATCCCGATGCCGGCGCCAAGTTGATAGCGCTCCAGGGGGTTGCGCTGGTACTTGTCCGGGAGCAAGCGCAGTTCGTCAACCGTCGGTTGCGGGCCGCCGACGGCTTCCAGATAGGGAGAGACCTGCATCCCGGTCGAGATCCGCACATCACCCCCGGAGACGGTGGCGTCAAAACCGAGAGGGATGGCCGCTTCTGGCTGCCCCTTGGGCGGGGGGAGAAGCTCTCCGGCGAGTTGCCGGTCGTATTGGAATCCCTGCGGCGAGGCGTCTTCTCCCAGACAGCTCCCCGTCAACAACAGCCATACACTGAGGACGAGAACCATGTGCCGGAAGCCTCTGGTCATGCTTGCCGGCATGGGTTATCCACCGACTCGCGCTTTCGCAGTCATTTCGTTACCGGCTTACGGCCGCGGCAGGCGATGATCGGCGTATAGCTGAAGCGCCGGGGGTGATTGAAATACGTTTCGAACTCGGCAAAAAACTCCCTCTCGCCGCCCGGGTAAAGCTCCAGCGGGCAGCAGGAACTGGCGATGGCCATGGTGAGTTTCTGCCGCCAGTTTTGCATGATCGATTCCTCCGCTGCTCCGAACAGCAGGTTATACGCCCCGACCTGAACGTCTATCTCTGCATAACCATGGTCGAAGAGCCAACCGTAAAGCCGCCGGCCGGCAAACGGGTCGAAACCGGTCGCCGCTTCCAACCCCCGCAGAATCTCCCTGACGGTCTGGTCGAGGCGCGGCGGCAGGCCGTCGTAGTTCATGCAGTTGTAGTCGAGATCGACCAGGCAGAGAATCCCCCCTGGTCGTACCAGCCGATCGATGCCGCGAAAGAGTTTGTCAGCCTGGTCCCGGTAGTATTCGAACAGGAAGCGGCACCAGACGAAGTCAAACTGGCCGAGTCCGGCCAACTCTTCCAGGACATTGCCGCGCAAGAACGAGACGCCCGGCTTCGCGTAATGTTCACGGGCATACTCCAGGCGTTCCGCAAAAACATCGATCCCCACCGCAGCCCCCCCGGGGCTGGCCGCTTCGAACAGGGTGGCCGTCGTCTTTCCGGGTCCGCAACCGACATCCGCGACCCGCATACCGGGATGCAGCCCCGCCCAGCGTGCCTGCTGCAGGACCAGTAGCGGGTCGGTCTTGATCTCGAGGCGCGAGGTTTCCGCAGCGCTCTCCATGAAATAGTTCTCTTGGGGCATCATTTACGCCTTTTCCCGGCAAGTGGTGGATCGACTTATTATCACGGATCGGGAGGAGACGATAAGCGGTTTCCACCCGATCAAATTGGATAAAAATGTAAAATACATATATTAATTACTTGACTATTACCTAAAATTATACTTAGTTAAAGATAATTCTAGAGCATCTAGATTCCACCCGCAGCCTCACGGGAGAGGCCCTTGCACGTTCCGGGCGCGGCAGAGCACCATGTTCAGCAGTGAATTGCCCAGGCAATCACCGCCTGCTTCCGGCCAGGAATCTCCCGGCGCGCCTCCCCCCGTTCGCGACCCCCGCAAAATTTGCCGCGACACTCTCGTCAATCGGCTCAACTACCTGAGCTTCAAGGAACAGCCCGTCACCCTGCTGTTCATCCACCGCCGTCACGGCCGCCGGGTGCGTGTCACGGCTTATCCTCAACCAAGTTCCCAGGAGCGTTTGAGTTGCTGTTGGGCAGAAGTTCCATCTGCCGCCCTCCTCAAGGGCGAATATATCCTTCAGCACCTTGAACTGCCCCTGGGCCGGCAAACCGTTCGCATCGGCATCGAAACCGCGGAACTGACCGAACGGATGCTTTACGGTCGTCTGGCGGAAAAGGGCGAACTGATGCCGGCGAGGCGCGCCGTGCGCCACCCGTGTCGCCCCTTGCAGGTCCAGGTCGTTCAAAACGGTGCCGTTTTCACCGGGATGCTCGACAACTTCAACGGCACCGCCTTGCGCATGGATCTGTGCGCCACACCGCCGCAGAACTTCCTCTGGCTGAACGCCGCTGCACCGGTCATGCTGATCGTCAGCGACGAAACCGGCGCGGTCCTGACCGCGGAAGCCGATGTTTTGCGCATGTCCGGTGAGCGGCAACAGCAGACCCTCGTGGCCACCCCGCGCCTGTGCGATCAGCGGCGCCTGCCCGGAAAGAAACATCGCGGCCCGCGCCTCAACTTTTCACCGCCCCCCCAGGTGGTCTTTTCCCATCCGTTTACCGGCAAGCAGCTGTCACTCGACGTCAACAACGTATCCGGCACCGGTTTCGCCGTGCATGAGCCCGCCGCGGAAGCCGTACTGCTCCCCGGGCTCACCTTGAACACCGTGCAGTTGCGCCTGACCGACACCTTCACCCTTCACTGCAAGGCCCAGGTGGTCTACTGCCGGACAGTGCTGGAGTCCTCCGGCGAGGAGACCAGGCACAGCGGTCTGGCCATCCTCGACATGTCGATCCCCGATCATACCAGGCTCCTGGCCCTCTTGCAGCGCGCCGGGAGCCGTCGGCGGGGGGTGTCGCCGCCCCTCGATCTCGACCGGCTCTGGGAGTTCTTCTTTGCCAGCGGCTTCATCTACCCCGAAAAATACCTGTCCGTTCACGAACACCGCGAGGAGTTCCTGGAAACCTGCCGGCAACTCTACCAGGGGGCTCCCGATATCGCCCGTCACTTCGTGATCCAGGAGAGCGGGCAGATTCTCGCTCACATGGCGATGTTGCGCGTCGCCAGCAACTCCTGGCTGATTCAGCACCATGCGGCCGACCATGCGCACTCCAACCAGGCCGGTCTCGACGTGCTGCAACTGGCGGGCGAGGCAATCAATGCCTCCCAGGGGCTGTATTCGGCACACATGGACTATGCCCTGTGTTTCTACCGTCCGGAAAACCGCTTCCCCCACCGGGTCTTCGGCGGTGTCGCCGATCACTACCGGGACCGGTCCCTCTGCTCGGTCGACACCTTTGCCTATTTTCATTACCGCAAGGGGAGCAGCAAACCATGGCCGGGCGGTGAAAACTGGTCCCTGACCCAGGCGAAAGAAGAGGACCTGCTCGATCTGGAGGCCTGCTACGCCCAGCAGGGCGGGGGACTGATGCTTAAGGCCCTCGACCTTGGCCCCCGGCGCCCCGATCAGTCGGAATTGATGGCCAGCTACCGGAGAGCCGGCTTCTCGTACCGGCAGGACCTCTTCGCCCTGCGCTGCAACGGCACCCTGACTGCGATTTTTGCCACCATGCGCACCGCGGTCGGAATGAACCTGTCGAATCTGACCAACGCCATTACCGCCCTGATCATCAACCCTGAAGAGTTGCCGCTGCAGGCCTTCTGTGCGGCCACTTCGACCCTGGCGGCAATTTATCCGGTCGATGAGGTGCCAGTGCTCACCTATCCCGCGGACTACCTGCATCCCCAGCGGTTTTCCGTTGAGAAGCATTACAATCTGTGGGCCATCGACTGCCGGCGACTCGATCCTTACTTCGACTACTGCGACGCCCTGTTCCACCGTCTGCGCCCCGGCAGGAGTGCTGTGCCATGACACCATTCCTTCCGCCCGAACAGCAGCTTTACAACAGCCGGATCATCGATACCTACGTCAAACTGCTCGGCCTCCACTATCCACAGGTCAGGGTCGAGGATCTCCTCGAGCAGGCCGGCATGGCCACCTGGGAGGTCGCCGATCAATCGCACTGGTTCAGCCAGGAGCAGATCGACCGATTCCACGCCCTGGCCACCGCGGCAACCGGCAACCCGCTGATCTCGCGGGAAGCCGGCAGGTTTGCAGCTTCTCCGCAGGCCATCGGGGTGATGCGCCAGTACATCCTCGGCCTGGTCGGCCCGGCCAATGCCTTTGCTCTCATCGGCCAGGCGTCGGCGCGTTTTACCAGGTCATCGGCTTATGCCTCGCGAAAGCTCGGGGAAAACAGCGTCGAAATCGTGGTGACCCCGCATGCCGGAATCCACGAAAAGAACTTCCAGTGCGAAAACCGCATGGGATTCTTCGAAGCGGTCTGCATGATGTTCAACGACCGGCTGCCGCACATCGACCACCCGGAATGCCTGTTCCACGGCGGCAGTCGCTGCCGCTACCTGATCCGCTGGAAACCCAATCTGGCCGGCCACCTCCAGCGCCTGCGCAGGTACGCTGCGGCGGCGACCCTCCCCGCCGCCGGCGTGAGCATGATGGCCGTGCCGCAATCGGCCCTGGCCATCATGACCGGCACGCTCGGGGCGATCTCGACGCTCGGCTGGCTGGCTGAACGGGAAGCCCGCCGGGAATTTCAGAAAAGCCTCGACAACCTCATGGTCTCACGCGACCTGCTCATGGAACAGCTGGATGCCAACTACAACAACGCCCAGATGTCCAACGAGATCGGCCGGGCCATCAGCAACCCGACCGACATCGAATTGATTCTCAGCCAGGTCATCCAGATCCTGGAAAAACGCCTTGATTTCGACCGCGGCCTGATTCTGCTCAAGCACACCGAAGGCTCCCGGCTCCAGTTCCGCGCCGGCTTCGGCTATGACCTCCATCTCCGCCGCATCCTCGAGAACACCCAGTTCCACCTGGACCGCCCGGGAAGCAAGGGGGTGTTCACTCAGGTGTTCAAATCGCAAAAACCGCTACTGGTCGATGACTTCGAGGCGCTGCGCACCCAGCACACCGCCCACAGCATCGAATTCGCCCGGCAACTCGGCATCAAAAGCTTCATCTGCTGTCCGATCATCTGCGAAGGCGAGGCCGTCGGCATCCTCGCCGTCGACAATCTCAAGAGCAACCGGCCGCTGCAACAAAGCGACATGAGCCGCCTGATGGGGGTGGCCCCGATCATCGGCGTGGCGGTGCGCAATTCCGACCTGCTCGCCGTCAAGGAGCAGCAGTTCCGCTCCACACTGCAGGTCCTCGCAGCCAGCATCGATGCCCGCGATCCGCTGACTGCCGGGCACAGCGAAAAAGTGACCGAATATTCGGTGGCCATCTGTGACGAGTTGCGCCTCAACGAGCAGGAACGTGAGAAGATCCGGATTGCCGCCCTGCTCCATGACTATGGCAAGATCGGGGTCCCCGACGCCATCCTCAAAAAGCCGGGTCCGCTCAACGAGGAAGAACATCAGCTGGTGCAGAACCACACCATGCAGACCCGTTCGATCCTGGAGCGCATCCATTTCGAGGGGAATTTTCGCGATGTCCCCGAGATTGCCGGTTCCCATCACGAGAAATTTGACGGCAGCGGCTACCCTCAGGGGTTATGCGGTGAAGAGATTCCTCTGGGCGCCCGCATCATCGCCGTGGCCGACTTCTTCGAGGCGATTACCGCCAAGCGCCACTACCGCAGTCCGATGCCGTATCAGGTTGCCGTCAACCTGTTGCGCGAGCAGACGGGAAGCTATTTCGACCCGCGAGTGGTCGAAGCCTTCCTGCGCGTCCTCGAGCGCGCTGATGCCAGCGGCGGCGAGGCTCTGCCGCGCTCCAGGCGGATCAACTGCGAAACACCGGTGGCGGTCAGCCGCAACAACCAGCGCATCATCGGTCGCACCCACGACATCAGCGAACACGGCCTTTATGTGGGGATAAACCACCCGATCGAAGGGCTGGTCAAGGAAGGGATGCAGGTACAGCTGCTTATCCATCTCCCCGGCATGGATACCCCGCCCATCGAGGCCTGGGGACGTATTGCCTGGGTCAACGATCCGACCCGGCCGGTCAAGCCAACCTTCCCCCCGGGATGCGGCATCGCCTTCACCCAGGTACAGCACGGCCAGGAATTTCTCGGCCAATGGCTGGAGCAAGCCGAGCCCGAAGTCGTCTCGATACCGCAGACCTTCCACTGACCGTTCTCCAGGTCAGCAAGCCATGGCAGACTTCAGCCATCCAGGCCGATCCCGGCAATCCCACCGCCGCAATGACGGCAGCAGTTCCCCCTGAGCGCCATTTCCGCGAGGCGAAAACCCCGACGGCGGATGACCACGCTCCCACAGTGCGGGCACAAAGTATCTTCCCCTCCTGCCAGCGGCAGGTTGCCGACATAGACGTAACACAACCCCGCCTCCCGGCCGATGGCGGCGGCCCGGCCTAGACTTGCCGCGGAGGTCGGCGGCCGGTCGAGCATCCGGTAGGTCGGATGAAAGGCCGAGACGTGCCAGGGGACTTCGCGCCCCAGTTCCCGAACGAGGAATTCCGCCAGCTGCCGCAACTCACCTTCGTCGTCGTTCCACCCGGGGATGAGCAGGGTCGTCACTTCCAGCCAGATTCCCAGGCGCCGGTAGTCACGCAGGCAGTCGAGCACTCCGGCCAGCGTGGCTCCAGCCACTTCCCGGTAGAATTTTTCGCTGAAGGCTTTCAGGTCGACGTTGGCGGCGTCGAGATGCGGGGCGATCGCTTCCAGGGCAGCGGTGCTGGTGTAGCCGTTCGTGACAAATACGTTCTTTATCCCGTGCCGCCGGGCAAGGACGGCCGTATCGTAGGCGTATTCGAAAAAGATGGTCGGTTCGGTGTAGGTGTAGGCGATGGTGGCGCAACCGCTTTCCGCGGCCGCCGCAACGATCGCAGCGGGGGTACGGTCGGTGCCGGGGATGCCCTCACGCTCGTGGGGCCATTGGGCGATCTGGTAGTTCTGGCAGTGCCGACAGCGAAAATTGCAGCCGACCGTGGCGATCGAATAGCTGTGCGAACCGGGATGCACGTGGAACAGCGGTTTCTTCTCGATGGGGTCGACATTTTCGGCCACACATTTGCCGTACACCAGGGAATACAGTGACCCGTCTCGATTTTCGCGCACCCCGCAACGCCCGCGCTTCCCGGACCCGATCAGACAGTGGAAGCGGCACAGGCCACAGCGCACCCGCCCCTCCCCCGCTTTCTCCCAGAACATTGCCTCACGCATTATAGCCTCCATCTGTTGGGAGTGATGGAAACCAGTATATCAGGAGCGAGGCTCATGGCACTGGGTTCGAGGAGAAATCAGCCGCACCTGCCAATTCCTCCGGCGCCTCGGACCTCGGGTCTCGAACCCCTCACCTAAAACATAAATCTCCTCATACTCACATTCAGCAACAACCCCACCCCCGTCATGGTCGTGATCATGCTCGTCCCTCCATAGGAGAAGAGCGGCAAAGGCACCCCGACGACCGGCAGCAGGCCGATGACCATCCCCAGGTTGACGACGATATGCCAGAAAAGCATGGCGGTGACGCCGAAGGCGAGGAACATGCCGAAGCGGTCATTCGCCCGTCTGGCGATGTACAACCCCCACAGGACTATCAGCAGATAGAGGACCAGAAGCACCAGGCAGCTGACGAACCCCCACTCCTCGGCAAACACCGAGAAAGCAAAGTCGGTATGCCGCTCCGGCAGGAAGCTGAGCTGGGCCTGGGTCCCTTTGCGAAAGCCCTGGCCGAACAAGCCACCGCTGCCGACGGCAATTTTCGACTGGATGATATGGTAACCCTTGCCGAGGGGATCCCGCTCCGGATCGAGGAAAGTGTAGATCCGCTGCCGCTGGTAATCGTGCAGTAGAAACCAGCCGCCGCAGACTGCCCCCACACCGCCGCAGCCGAGTATGACTAGAGCCGAACGCCGGATTCCGGAAAACAGGGCCATGCTCCCGCCGATGGCGAGGAGCAGCAGCGCCGTCCCCAGGTCGGGCTGTTTCATGACCAGCAGCACCGGCGCCAGCAACAGAGCTCCTGGCGCCAGCAGTTCCTTCAGCGTAAAGCCCTGGGTCGTCCCGCGCTCGCTGAAATAGCGGGCCAAAATCAAGATACTGGCAATTTTCATCAATTCGCTCGGCTGCAGGCCGACGCCGCCGATACTCAGCCAGCGGGTCGCTCCCATGGTGGTACGGCCGACGACCAGCACGGCCAGGAGCATCAGCAGGGTGACCCAGTAGGCAGGAAAACCGAGATATTCCAAATGGCGATAGTCGAAGAGGGTCAGGGCCAACACCAAGGCCAAACCGAGCCCGAACCAGGCCATCTGCTTCAGGTAGATCGGCGTACCGACACCCACCCATGCAGAAGTGGCGCTGTAGAGATTGATCATGCCAATCCCCGCCACCAGCGTCACCAGCAGCAGCAAGATCCAATCGAAATGAGTCACCAGCCGGCGATCGAACATAAACCGCTACCCCCCTGAAGGACGCAGGTAAGGCGGGGGCTCGGCCGGCTCGCTCAATGGCGGCAGTGGCGGCGGCTCGGCGACCCCCGACGGCAGGGGGGTCGTGTCGCTTTCGACCTCGGGGTCCTGATCCGCAGTCGGCTCATGCCCGACCGGAGTCTCTGCGGAAGTTCCCGGCGAGGATTGAGCTTCGAGTTCCTTCTTCTTCTCTTCGATTTCAACCACCGTCTGTTCTTCCCGCTTGATGCCGAAATAGGCCTCGAACATCGCCTTGGCCACCGGTGCAGCGGCAGCACTGCCGCTACCTCCATGCTCGACGATTACTGCAACGGCAATTTCCGGTGCCACAGCCGGGGCATAGGCAACGAAAAGAGCATGGTCCTTTAGTTCATAGACCGAAGAGTTTATCAACTTATCGCCTTTGCGGCCGACGACCTGGGCGGTCCCGGTCTTGCCAGCAAAACGGACTTCGGACAAACGGCTGCGATAGGCCGTGCCGCCACCTTCGTTGACCACGGCCTCGAGGGCACTGCGCACGGCCCGCAGATCGGCAGGCGACAGACTGACTTCGCTCAATTTCTCCGGGGTTGGCGTGTAGACGATCTCGCCCTGCAGGTTCTGGATATGCTTGACCACCTGGGGCTTCCAGACCGTACCGCCATTGGCGACCGCCGCAGTCATTGCCGCGAGCTGCAGCGGCGTGGCCAGGACGTACCCCTGGCCGATCGAGCAGATGACCGTCTCGCCGTCGTACCAGGCGGAGCCGAAGCGCTTCTTCTTCCACTCGCGATCCGGGATCAGCCCGCCGCGTTCGTTGCCAAACGGAAAACCGAGCGGCTGACCGAGGCCAAGTTTGTGACTCATCGCCGCTATCCGCTCGATGCCGAGTTGCATGCCGACCCGGTAGAACCAGACGTCGCAGCTCTCCTTCAGCGCCCGGTGCAAATTGACGGCCCCGTGTCCCTTCTTGTTCCAACAGCGGAATTCATGGGAGCCGAGCGAGATGCCGCCGCCGCAGCTGTGGGTGGTGTCCGGCGTGGCCACGCCGGCCTCCAGCGCCGCCATGGCCACCGCAATTTTGAATGTCGAACCCGGCGGGTACTGGCCGCGCAGCGCCTTGTTCTGCATCGGGTGACGGGGGTTCTCGACCAGCGCCTGCCACTCCGCCGCGGTGATTCCGCGGGCGAACTGGGCCGGATCGAAGGCCGGCTGGCTGACCAGCGCCAGGACATCGCCGTTGCGCACATCGAAGGCCACCGCCGCCCCCGCCTCTTCGCCGAAGGCCTTTTCGGCGGCGGCCTGCACCCGAGCGTCCAGAGTCAGGATCAGGCGCTGGCCGGGCTCCGATTTTTGCGTGGTCACCTGGCGCAGTTCCTTGCCGCGGACGTTGACCTCGATCAGGCGAAAGCCGTCCTTGCCGCGCAGCTGCTCTTCGAACAGTCGCTCCAGGCCGGTTTTGCCGACCAGGCTCCCCGAACGGTAGCCGACATATTCGCGGCGCTGCAACTCCTCCAGGGTGATTTCACCGAGATAACCCAGAAGATGCGACGCCATTGAACCATACGGGTAGTCACGCAGAGGCTTTCCTTCGACGAAAACCCCCGGCAGTTCGTTGCCATGTTCCTGGACGATCTCCATGGTGGCGCGATCGATGTCTTCGAGCAGCGGCAACGGCTGGTAGCCGGGGAGGGTTCTGCCGGCCTTCCAGCGCGCCTCCAATTGCCGCGGATCAATGGCAAGCAGCTTGCTCAGGCGATGGAACAATTCTTGGGGATCAGTCACTTCCTGACGCAGCACCGAAACCGAGAAGGCCGGCCGGCTATCGACCAGCATCTGGCCGTTGCGGTCGTAGAGGGTGCCGCGCGGGGCATCGACATGGATGTAGCGGGTACGATTGCGATCCGAGAGTTCGCGATAATGCTCGTCGTTGACCAGTTGCAGATACCACAGACGCAGCAGCAGAATGCCGAAAACGGCGGCAGCGGTTACCGAGACGACGACGAAGCGCCGGCGCAAACCAGGTGTTGCGGAGGGTGGAGGGTTAAGTCGCATGACGGCGCAGGCGGGCCGGGAGTAGCGGACGCAGGCGGGCAGCGAAGGATTCCCAGCGCCGCTCGAGCCGCCAGAGCAGGTAGCCGGCCGCCAGGTTAAGCAGCAACTGCCCCGGCAAGATATCGATCACCAGAACCCAGAAGCGCTTGACGTCGGCAAAGAATTCGAGGGCGAATACGGTCAACCCGGCCTGCAGCAGAGTCCCCCCTATGACCAGGCACCATAACAGGGAAACGCTGTCGGTGTTGAGACGGGTCGCCATACCGCAGACCAGCAGGAAGATCGGCAGCAGCACGAAACCGTGCAGCCCGGGATAAGTGCCGGCATGAAGATCGTAGATGCAGCCGAACAGGTAGACCAGCGCCCCGCCCCTCCAGGGCGATTCACGCAGCCCGAGCCAGATAGCCAGCAGCAGAAACAGGTCGGGTTTCATGCCGGCCGGGAAGAAGGGCGGGAGGAGGACCGACTGCAACACCAGGGCGACCAGCAGCAAAACGAAGTAAAGCAGCCACCTGGTCACGGCGTCTCCCTAAGCACCACCAGAACTTCTTCGAGATGGGCAAAATCGACCGCCGGCTCGACCACCACGGTCTGGAACAGGCCGGAGCGTTCCCGCTGAACCGACCGCACGTAACCAACCACCAGTCCCTTGGGGAAGACACCGCCGAGGCCGCTGGTGATGATGCCGTCACCAACCTTGATGTCGTCGGCGATCAGCGCGAAATCGAGAGCGACCCCGCCACCCTGCCCGCGACAGACGCCGCGAATCCGTTCATCCTGAACCAATACCGCTACGGCCGAAGACGCATCGGTGATCAGCAGCACCCTGGCGCGGTGCGGCCCGCTGTTCACCACCCGCCCGACCAGGCCGGCGGCATCAATCACCGGCAGGCCGTCGATGATGCCGTCTTCATAGCCGCGATCGATCTCGACAGTCCGAAACCAGCTGCTGGCATCCTCGGCAATTATCCGTGCAGCCACCGTCCGCCGCGGCTGCTCTTCGACATAACCGAGCAGACGGCGCAGACGCTCGTTTTCGCGCTGCAATTCCTCGCGTGAGGCCAGCTCGGCCCGCAGCCGACGGTTCTCGGCGTCCAGGTCGAGTCCGCCGCCGGGCAGCACCGCATCGAACACCCCGGCCACCGCCTGGCGCCCGGAGCTGGCCCCACTGATGAGCGGAGAGGTCAGGCGGCGGGCGAGGCTGTCCAACCAGCCGCTACGCTCTCGCCCAGCCAGGCTCAGCGAATACCACAGCAGTGCGGCCAGCACCAGAACGAGACCGGCCAGAAAATGTCGATTTTTACGCCACCACTCGCGCATCGGCACAATGACGAAAAAAGAGGGCTAAGCGCCCTCTTTGCAAATCGCCGGGGGAGAATCGGCACCGTACCAGGCTCCCCCCGCTGAAAATCCTGTCAGGAAGAAACTGCGACCTGCCGCAACAATTCGAGCTCGTCGAGAACCCGTCCCGAACCGAGGACCACGCAGGAGAGCGGGTCTTCGGCGATCACCACCGGCAGACCGGTCTCTTCGCGCAGCAACAGATCGAGGTTGCGCAGCAGGGCTCCGCCGCCGGCCAGGACAATCCCCTTGTCGACGATATCCGCGGCCAGCTCCGGCGGCGTCCGCTCCAGGGCGTTGCGCACTGCTTCGACGATGGCGTTGATCGGTTCGGTGAGAGCCTCTCGCATTTCGTCGGAGTTGATCTCCTGGGTTTTGGGGACGCCGGAGACCAGATCACGGCCCTTGACCTCGAAAGAGCGCTTCTGATCGCCCGGATAGGCCTCGCCGATCTCGATCTTGATCGACTCGGCCATGCGGTCGCCGATCAGCAGGTTGTACTTGCGCTTGACGTACTGGACGATCGCCTCATCCATCTTGTCGCCGCCGACGCGCACGCTCTTGGCATAGACGATGCCGGCCAGGGAGATCACGGCCACCTCGGTGGTCCCGCCGCCGATGTCGACGATCATGTTGCCGGACGCCTCGGTGATCGGCAGACCGGCGCCAATCGCCGCCGCCATCGGCTCCTCGATCAGGTAGACCTCGCGGGCCCCGGCCGACTCGGCCGACTCCTTGACCGCACGTTTTTCCACCTGGGTAATCCCGGAAGGGACGCAGATGACGATGCGCGGGCGAACCAGCGCCTTGCGATCGTGGATCTTGCGGATGAAGTAGCGCAGCATCTCCTCCGTGATGTCGAAGTCGGCGATGACGCCGTCTTTCATCGGTCGGATGGCCACGATGCTGGCCGGGGTGCGGCCGAGCATATTCTTGGCATCGTTGCCGACGGCCAGCACCTTCTTCTGGCCGACGCCGTCCTTCTGGACGGCAACCACGGAGGGTTCGGCAATCACCACACCCTTCCCCTTGAGGTAAACCAGGGTATTGGCCGTGCCGAGGTCGATGGCGAGATCGTTGGAAAACATGCCGAGAATGGCATCGAACAGGTTGATCATGGCAGTGTGTGGCTCCTTTCAACAGCCCACGGGGAAGTCCGTGAGCCGGTCTGCGAAAAATGCCGCTAAGACTAGCAATTTCGATGCGGCTTTGCAAGCCGGAAAAGGAAACGGTTGCAATTGCGGAGTGGATTGCCTTACATTCACAATTCTTCCTGTGGCTCGGGCCAGGGGAAGATTTTCCGCCGGTTTTCTGGGCGGCATTCATATTTTCAGGAGAGTCTGCACGATGCTGGATTTCGTCCGCACCAAACAGAAATCGATCCTGATCAAGCTGGTCTTCGGCCTGATCATCCTGAGCTTCATCATCGGCTATGCCATGCTGACCTCCCCCGGCGACAACAGTAAGCCGCAGGCGGGGAGCACCGCGGTCACCGTCAACGGGCAGGCCGTGCCGTTCAGCGACTTTCAAAGAGCCTATGGCAACATTTACCAGCTTTACCAAAACATCTACCAGGAACAGTTTACCCCGACCCTGGAGCGGCAGATGAAACTGGTGCAGAAAGCGCTCGACGGGCTGATCAACCAGACGCTGCTCCTGGAGGAGGCCAAGCGCCAGGGGCTGCAGGTCAGCAAGCAGGAGCTGATCGACGCCATCGCCAAAATCCCCGCTTTCCAGCAGAACGGCGCCTTCAGCAAGGAGCGCTACCTCCAGGTTCTCGGCGCCCAGCGCCTGACCGCCGACGAGTTCGAAGAGATGCAGCGCAGCGACCTGCTGGTTGGCAAGGTGCGCGAGGGGCTTCAGAAGGGGATCGAGGTCGGCGACAGCGAAATCGTCGAGGAGTTCAAGAGCCGCGAGGAAAAGATCAACCTGGAGATCGTGCGTGTCAGCCCGGCCGCTTTCGAAGCGCAGGTGCGGGTCACCGACGAGGGGCTGGCAGCTTTCTTCGAGCCGCGCAAAGAGGAGTTCCGCACGGCCGAGCAGGTCTCGCTGCGCTTCATCGAGTTCCTGCCGCAGCGCTACGTTGACCAGATCACCTACACTGACGACGAACTGGAAACATTCTATCGGCGGCACATGGACCGCTTCGAGACTCCCGAGCAGGTTCAGGCCGCCCACATCCTGGTTCGCGTTCCCGAAGGGAGCGACGAGGCCACCCGCAAACAGAAGCGCACCCAGGCCGAGAAGCTCCTGGCCGACGCCAAGTCGGGCAAGGATTTTGCCGCCCTCGCCCGGGAATTCTCCGACGACAAGGGGAGTGCCGCCAGCGGTGGCGATCTCGGACGTTTCGGCCGTGGCGTCATGGTACCGGCCTTCGAGCAGGCAGTCTTCAGCCTCAAGCCCGGAGACGTGAGCAACCTGGTGGAAACCCAGTTCGGCTATCACATCATCAAGCTCACCGCCCACCAGGACGCCAGCGTGCAGCCGCTGGACAAGGTGCGCGACGACATCAAGCGTGCCTTGAAAACGGAGAAGGCCGAGCAACTCGCATTTGAAAAGGCCATGGACGCCTACAATGTCAACCGCAAGGGAGGCTCCCTGGAGGCCGCCGCCAAAAGCAGCGGCCTGGAGATCCGCCAGACTGGCCGCTTCGCTCGCGACGGGGCCGCCGGCCCCTTAGGGCGCAACGAGGAGCTGGTCAACGCCGCCTTCCTCCTTGGCACCGGGGAACTCGGCCGCCCGATCAAAACCGAGCGCGGCGTCGTCCTCTTCGCCCTGCAGGAGCGCCTCCCCAGCAAGGTCCCGACCCTGGCCGAAGCGAAAGCTGCGGTGGAAATCGCCTATCGCAAGGAGCAATCCAAGGGGCTGGCCAAGGCTGCCGCGGAGCGCCTGTTGACGGCGGCCAAAGGCGGCAACGGCCTGGCAGGACCGGCCCGGGCCATTGGTCAGTTGGCCGAGGAGAGTGGCCCGTTCAGCCGCACCTACAGCCCCTTCGTCCCCAAGGTCGGCACGTCCGAGGAGCTTTCCAAGGCGGCGTTCGCCCTCCCCGCCCCGGGAGCCCCGCTCGACAAGGTCTATGAAATTGACGGCTTCTTCGTGGCCGCTGCCCTCAAAAGTCGCGAACCGGCGAACCTGACTCGGCTTGACGAAGCCCAACGCCAACAGCTGCGCAAGGCCCTGATGGAGCGCAAGCAGGGCGAAGCGATGCAGAAGCACCTTGATGAAATGAAAAAGACCGCGAAGATCGAGATCGCCCCGCAGGTTCAGACCTTGCTAGAGAAAGAGACTCAAGAGGAGAAAAAACCATGAGCACCGTCATTACCCAGACCGACTTCCCTACCCTGAAACTGGTCAACCGCGGCAAGGTTCGCGATATTTACGATCTCGGCGAGTCCCTGCTGCTGGTGACCTCGGACCGCATCTCCGCCTTCGACGTCATCATGAACGAGGGGATTCCCAACAAGGGGCTGGTGCTCAACCAGATGTCGATCTTCTGGTTCAACCTGATGCGGGACATCATCCCCAACCACATCGTCGCCACCGACGTGGCAGACTACCCGGCTGAAACCCGTCCCTATCATGAGCAGCTCAAGGGACGCAGCATGCTGGTCAAAAAGGCCAAGCCGCTGCCGGTCGAGTGCATCGTGCGCGGCTACCTTTCCGGCTCCGGCTGGAAAGACTACAAACAGACCGGGGCGATCTGCGGGATCAGCCTCCCTGCCGGTCTCAAGGAGAGCGACAAGCTTCCCGAGCCGATCTTCACCCCGTCGACCAAGGCGGAACTGGGCGAGCATGACGAGAACATCTCCTTCGAGGAGACGATCCGCCTGTGCGGCCAGGATCTGGCCGAGAAAGTCCGCGCCTCCACCCTGGCCATCTACCAGCGGGCCCGCGACTTCGCCTGGGAGAAGGGGATCATCATCGCCGACACCAAGTTCGAGTTCGGCACCATGCCGGATGGCAGCCTGATCTGGATCGACGAGGCGCTCTCCCCGGACTCCTCGCGTTTCTGGCCGCGCGACCAATATCAGCCGGGCGGTCCCCAGCCCAGCTTCGACAAGCAGTTCCTGCGCGACTACCTGGAAACCCTCGACTGGGGGAAAAAGGCGCCGGCCCCGCCGCTGCCGCCGGAGATCGTCGCTAAAACCGGCGAAAAATACATGGAAGCGCTGCGGCGCCTGACCGGAATCGTGCTATAAAGAAGTGGCAAGAGACACACGTCACAAAAGACTGTATATCTTGCGTCTTGTCTCTTGAACCTTAAACAGCTTTGCAAAGGACATGAGATTGCCCCCTAGAGTTCTGTTTGCAAGCCTGCTGTTGTTCGGCCTGCTGTTGAACGGCGGCTGCGCGATGTTTGCCCCGCAGGATCCGCGCCCGGTCACTGAACTCGTCGCCGCCGCCGAGGACCGGGTCAGCCGCAAGGCCTATCATGACGCCAGCGAACTCTACGCCAAGGCGACCGCGAAGGAACCGGGCAATGGCCGTTATTACCTGCGCCGCGGCGAACTGCTGGAAGTTCTCGACGATGTCAAAACGGCACGAGAGGTCTACAAGAAAGGGCTGAGGAACGTCGCCGACAACGCGCCGGAACGCCAGCAGTTGACTTATAATCTGGCGCTCCTCTGCGCCACCGATCTCTACGACCTCGACACGGCAGAGGGGCTGCTAGAGACTCTCCCCTTGGGGAGCGTTCCGCGCCTCGACCTTTCGGCCTACCTTTACCTGCAGACCGGCCAGACCGAAGAAGCCCTGAAGATGCTCAACCAGGCGCTGCCGCGGGCCGAGGACCCCAACCAGAAGGCGCTCATTCTCTATCATGCGGCCCTGATCTATGATCAGTACCACGACGAGAAGAACACCTTTACCTCGCTTTATCATGCGATCAACAGCGCCACCCATCTCGGCTCGATCCGCAAAATCGAGGCGTTGTGGATGAAGATCAGCGGCAGTCAGCCGCTCCCCCAGCCCCCCGGAAAGTAACCTTGGGTGAGAAAATATTTCTTGGCAAAAACAGCGAAAACCAGTTGACTCGTGATAGGCTCTTTGTTATAAACGGCACTCGTTCTGGGGCTATAGCTCAGCTGGGAGAGCGCTTGAATGGCATTCAAGAGGCCGGCGGTTCGATCCCGCCTAGCTCCACCAGAAAAGACAAGAGGTTAGCGAATTTCGCTAACCTCTTTTTTCATTACCGAATGCCCCATCAAAGCCCTTGCGAAAAACCAAGCACCTCATCCGTCTAGCTCTGTCGAGCTTACCGCAAGATAGTTCCGACTGAGACGCCTTAAACAGGCAGCGACTTGACAATCAGCAAACCCTTGTTAGTCTTTTCTCACGAAAAGAACAGCTTGCCAAACCCCGGGTGACCGGGGGACGGAAAGCCAACGGGACTGAGTGCCTGTAATCAGTTGGCCGGCTTTTTTCTGCCGGCACGTACAATTCAATTTCAGTTTTCGCCACAGTCGGCCGGGTTGCCGGATGCCTCCTCCGTAAGGGAGGCGTCAAGCAGCCCGGCCGTTCTCATTTTGGCGGTAGAAACCAACGCAAAACTTATAAAACTAACTCGTTTCAGAAGAGGTCCTTGTCATGAAAACGATCCTCGCTTTGACGACTCTGAGCCTGGCCCTACTTATTAACGCAACATACACTCTGGCTGCGACCCTTCCCACGAATACAGATACTGAGGAATCAAAAGGATTCCTCGCCGACCGGGATGGCAATCGCATCTCCGATCAGTTGCAGCAACGTCTGGACACCGTATCACCGTCAGAACCGCTGGCTGTCGTCGTCACTTTCTCATTACCAGCAAGTGCTGCAGCCGCCCAGCGGGCTGTTGGTCCCTTCAAGGTCAAGCACGAGTTCAGCATTATTAAAGGCTTTGCCGCCACGATGACCGCAGGCCAAGCTCGGGCCCTCGCCAAAGCCCCTGGGGTATTCCGGGTGGAAGAGGATTTCCAAGTTAAGACCATGATCAATGCCGCCAACAGAGATTTTGGCACCGAAAAGGCACGAATCGACTATGCGGTCGATGGAACCGGGGTAGGTATTTGTATCATCGACACCGGCGTGGACCCGGGCCATGAGCAGCTAAATGACGGCGGCAAGGTCGTGAGCTTTGTCGACTATGTCAATGGCCGGCAAACTGCCTACGATGATCACGGACACGGCACCCACGTTGCCGCCATTGCCGCGGGGGACGGTAGCGGCGGGGAGAGTGCCGCGAGACTTCAAGGCGTCGCCCCTGGTGCTGCGATTTACGCCGCTAAAGTGCTCAATGCATCGGGCTCAGGCGACGACAGCGACGTAATTGCCGGAGTACAGTGGTGCGCTTCCCAAAGTGGCGTAAACATCATCTCTATGAGCCTCGGCTCGGGAAGTGCCTCTGATGGTCAGGACTCCTTGAGCCAAGCAGTCAACAGTGCGGTCGCTTCAGGTAAAATCGTGGTCGTGGCGGCAGGCAATTCCGGTGATGGTAACGGAACCGTTGGCTCACCCGGCGCAGCAACCGCAGCAATCACTGTAGGGGCCGTGGCCGAATGGTCGGCACCTGCGACAGCAGCCAACCATTCCAACGGGATCTACCTTGCCCCCTTTTCGAGCCGTGGTCCAACCTTAGGCGGGGAGGTAAAGCCTGATATCTGTGCTCCGGGAATCTCCGTGACTTCAGCCGCAGCAAACACACTTAGTAATTACGTCACATGGAGTGGCACCTCGATGGCTACCCCATTCGTCTCCGGTGCAATCGCCTTAGCCGTGCAAGACCGCATCGCTGCGATGACTCCCGCATACATCAAAGAACTTCTTATTACCAACGCCAAGGATCTTGGCCCTGAGGGCACGGATAATGACTGGGGTGCGGGACTGATCGACGGCTTCCTTCTGGCCGCACGTGCTAGGGGGGATATGAGCGCCCCCCCTACCCCCTTCCCGACCTTCCAACGCATCATCAAGTCGATACCGATTAACAGCACAGCAGAGGTCACCTTTAACATTGCATCGGCAGACCTTGGTGTCCCTATTGCCGCAACCCTCATTATTCTGAATGGTGAGGCTGTGTGTATTTACGGATCAGCGCTTATCTGCGATCTGCTCGGGGGTTGGGCGTGGACACCTGACATTGATGCCGAACTGATTCATCCGAACGGAGCCGTTCTGGCAAGGAGCGAGTGTCCATTAACCGGAGATTGCGGAGCAATGGGACGGCAGGAGACTCTCTCTTATCTCCCCACCGCAACACAAGATATTGGCACCTATTTATTGCGAATCTATCAGTTCTCTTCCGATCCCGGGGGAGCGCAGCAGGCCGACGTCGCCATCGACCTGTCGACAGGGCCCGTCGTGACAACTCAGCCCCCCGACGGGAATGCGCCGCCGCAGGCAGCCGACGACAGTTACACAACCAGAGAGAACGCTACGCTGAACGTCCCGGCACCCGGTCTTCTGGGAAACGATAGCGATATTGATGGTGACACGCTAACAGCCGTCCCAGATACCGGTCCGCTTCACGGGATACTGACCCTTAACAGTGACGGCTCGTTCACCTATGCGCCTGCGCCTAACTATAGTGGGCAAGACAGCTTTACCTATCAAGCTTACGATGGTAATGACTATAGCAGACTCGCCACCGTTAACATCACCATCCTTCCCGGCCTACATGTCGGCGACCTTGATGGTAGTTCAACTGTTGGCAGGACCAGTTGGACCGCAACCGTGACCATCGCCGTACACGATGCAGCTCATAAACCAGTAAATGGGGCCATCGTCAGCGCCAAATGGGAAGACGGCAAAACCGGAAGTTGCACCACGAAAAAAGGGCTGTGCAAACTCACCTCGAATAAAATCTGGCTCAACACCAACGTTAACGAAATTGATTTCACTGTCACCAAAATAAATGGGGTTGACGCCAATCCATTGGTCAACCATGATTCTGATGCTGACAGTAACGGCACAACCATTACTGTGCGCAAGTAAGGATTATGCCGAAGTCGAGGAATGCTCCAGAAAAATGGTTTGTCCACAGAGGACAAATTCGAAACTCGCAACTCAACGATATTTTTGATCGAGAATCGCTGCAGAGGGGGATCGCGCCTAAAGGGCCGGCGGTTCGATCCCATCTAGCGCTGCCAGAAACCAACCGGTTGGCAAATTCTGCTAACCCCGTTTTCTTGGGCCATCCCTGCCTGACACAGATGCTGCAACGCCCCCTCCTCGTGTTTCTGATCACCCTTGTGTGCTGTGTCGCGCCCGCAGACGCGAAACCCTGTCCGCCCTGCCTCGCCTTCGACCGCTTCGACAAGCAGATCCGTGACGGAGAGTTGCCACGCGCTGAAGCGGAGCGGCAGTTCGCCGAGATCATGGCCCGGCTCGACGGCCATCTTGCCGGCAGTTTTCCTGCTGCGGCCGCTCCCTGGATATTTCCGCTGCGCGGCTACACTCTTCCGACCTCCGGCCCCGATGCCGCACAGGGTTACGTTGCCGCGGGATATGATTATTTCGACGGCAACCGCCACGGCGGGCATCCCTCCTATGACCTGTTCATCCGCGATCTCAACCAGGACAGCCTCGACGATCGCAGCAGAGAGCCGGTCACGGTCGTATCGTTGACCGCCGGCATCGTGGTCGCCGCCGAAACGGCCTGGGAGACGCACAGTCCGCTGCGCGGCGGCAAATACCTCTGGATCTACGCCCCGACCGAAAGACTCCTCCTCTACTACGCCCATAACCGAGACCTGCTGGTCGGTGTCGGTGAACAGGTTGCCCCCGGTACCCCCATCGCCACGATCGGCCGCAGCGGGCTGAATGCCTTCAAGACTCGCTCCCCCACCCACCTGCACCTGACCGTGCTCACGATCGCCAACGGTCAGCCCAAACCCGTCGATATTTCCGGAAAACTCGGCAATCTGCCGGCCCTTCCCTGAGCGCTGCCCTGCCCCCGTCCACAAAAAGCGGGGAATAATGCCATCATGAGGTTGTCAGCGTTTCCTCATGGGCGTAAGATAACGCCCGTTTGCCAGAACTCTTTTGACAGGCTCTCACGGCTTATGAAAAAGCATCTCCTCCTCGCCGCTCTCGGCGTCTTTATCGTCGCCGGCCTGCTGGCCGGCATCAAGGCCTTGCAGATCGGCAAAATGATCGACCAGGGGAAGGCCTTTGTCCCCCCTGCGGAAACCGTAACGGCGGCCAGCGTCCAGACGCAGAGCTGGGGAAGCGAGCTGAACGCCGTCGGCTCCCTGGCTGCCGTCCAGGGGGTCACCGTTGCCGCCGAGGCCCCCGGCAAGATCACCGCCATCGCCTTTCAGCCCGGCAGCAGCGTGCGCCAGGGCGACCTGCTGCTGCGTCAGGACACCTCCGTCGAGGAGGCCCAGCTCCCCGGCGCCCAAGCCGCAGCGGTGCTGGCCAAGGCCAATTTCGACCGGGCCAAGCCGCTGCTGGCCGGCAATGCCATTTCCCAGGCCGAATACGACACCGCCCAGGCCGAATACAGCCAGGCTGTGGCCACTGTCGAGCAACTCAAGGCCACCATCGCCAAGAAGACGCTGCGCGCCCCCTTCAGCGGTCGGCTGGGGATTCGCCAGGTCAACCTCGGCCAGATGCTGAAAGAGGGGGAAGCGATCGTTTCGCTGCAGTCCCTCGATCCGATCTTTGCCGATTTCTCCCTGCCACAGCAAGCCCTGCCGCGGCTGCAGGCGGGGACGGCCGTCAGCGTGACCACCGATGCCTGGCCCGGGGAGACGTTTACCGGCAGGATCTCGGCGGTCAACGCCGAGGTCGATGCCGCCACCCGCAACATCCGCGTCCAGGCCACGGTTGCCAATGCCGCGGAAAAGCTGCGCCCCGGCATGTTCGCCCGGGTCGCCATTGTGCTCCCGGAAAAGCTCGAGGTTTTGGCCATTCCGGCCACGGCCGTGCTCTACGCCCCTTACGGAGATTCGATCTACCTCGTCGAGGAGCACAAGGACGAAAAAACCGGGCAGACCACCAAGGTGCTGCGCCAGCAGTTCGTGCGCCTTGGCGAGAAGCGCGGCGATTTCGTTGCCGTCACCTCGGGGCTGAAAGGCGGCGAAACCGTGGTCAGCACCGGGGTGTTCAAGCTGCGCAACGGCCAGAGCGTGGTCATCGACAACAAACTGGCGCCGCAGTTTTCACTGGAGCCCAAACCGGAAAACAACTAACTGCAGGTTGAGTTTGAGGCTGAGGTTAAGGGTAAAAAGTCTCAGAGTTGGCTCTCAACCTCAACCTCAACCTCAACCTCAACCTCAACCTCAACCTTAATCTCAACCTGCATCCCTGACCTGGCCGTTCATGAAACTGACTGATTTATTTATCCATCGCCCGGTCCTCGCCGTGGTGGTCAGCCTGCTGATCACCATTGCCGGAGTGCAGGCGATCCGCACCCTCAATGTCCGCCAGTACCCGCGCAGTGAAAATGCCGCAGTCACCGTCACCACCGTGTACATCGGCGCCAGCGCCGACCTGGTGCGCGGTTTCGTCACCACCCCGCTGGAGCGGGCCATCGCCGCCGCCGACGGCATCGACTACCTCCAGTCGGAAAGCAAGCTCGGCCTCTCCACCATAACCGTCCGTCTCAAGATCAATTACGACGCCACCAAGGCGCTGGCCGAAATCAGCTCCAAGGTTGACCAGGTACGGCGCGACCTGCCGTTGGAAGCCGAGGTGCCTGTCATCAACATCGAGTCGGCCGACAGCCGCTTCGCTTCGGCTTACCTGAGTTTCACTTCCGACGTGTTGCGCCAGAACGAGATCACCGATTACCTGGTACGCGTGGTGCAGCCGCGCCTGAGCGCCATCGAGGGGGTTCAGCGCGCCGACATCCTCGGCGCCCGCACCTTCGCCATGCGCCTGTGGCTCAAACCGGAAAAGCTGGCCGCCCTCAACATCAGCCCCGCCCAGGTCCGCCTGGCCCTGCGCGCCAACAACTACCTGGCCGCCGTCGGGCAGACCCGCGGGGCGCTGGTGCAGGTCAACCTGACCGCCGACACCAATCTGCGTTCGGTCGAGGAATTCAAGCAGCTGGTGGTCTACGAAAAGGACGGCGCGCTGGTACGGATCGGCGATATCGCCGAGGTCGCCCTCGGCGCCGAGGACTACGACACCGAAGTGCGCTTCTCCGGGCAAACCGCGGTCTTTATGGGGATCTGGCCGCTCCCCAACGCCAACTCTCTCGATGTGATCAAGCGCGTCCACCAGGAGATGGCCGACCTGCAGAAGGATCTGCCGGGGGGGATGCAGGCCCGGGTCGCCTACGACGCCACCAACTACATTGACAACGCCATCAAGGAAGTGATCAAGACGCTGTCCGAAACGCTCCTGATCGTGGTCATCGTCATCTTCCTCTTCCTCGGCTCCTTGCGCTCGGCGCTAATCCCGGTCATCGCCATCCCCCTGTCGCTGATCGGCGGGATTTTCCTGATGCAGGCCTTCGGTTTCACCATCAACCTGCTCACCCTTTTGGCCATCGTCCTCTCCGTCGGCCTGGTGGTCGACGACGCCATCGTCGTGGTCGAGAACGTCGAACGCCATCTCTCCGAGGGGCTCTCCGCGCTGGAAGCGGCCCTGATCGGCGCGCGCGAGCTGGTCGGGCCGATCATCGCCATGACCATCACCCTGGCCGCGGTCTACGCCCCGATCGGCCTGCAGGGGGGGCTGACTGGCACCCTCTTCCGCGAGTTCGCCTTTACCCTGGCCGGGGCGGTGCTGATCTCCGGGGTGGTGGCCCTGACGCTTTCGCCGGTGATGTGCTCGCGCCTGCTCAAGCCGGGAGAGGAAGAGCGCGGCCTGCCGGCACGCATCGCCCGCGGCTTCGACCGCCTGCGCCGCTTCTACGGTCGCCTGCTTGACGCCACCCTGAAGGCCCGCCCGGCGGTCTACCTGGTCTGGCTGGCGATCAGCGCCCTGTGCGTGCCGATGTTCATCATGTCGGCCAGGGAGTTGGCCCCCACCGAGGACCAGGGGGTGATCTTCGGCATCGTCGACGCCGCCGCCAACGCCACCCTCGACCAGACCAGCCTCTATGCAGCGGAGGCCAACCGGGTCTTTAGCAACATCCCGGAGACCGATTTCACCTTCCAGCTCACCTTCCCCTCCTCGGGTTTCAGCGGCATGGTCACCAAACCATGGAACGAGCGCGAGCGTACGGTGTTCCAGATCCTCCCCGAGGTGCAGCAGAAGTTGCACAAGATCCCCGGCATCCAGATCTTCCCGGTCACGCCGCCCGCCCTCCCCGGCGGCGGCCAGTTCCCGGTGGAGTTCGTGCTGGCGTCAACGGCCGAGACCGAGGAGATTCTCGGCTTTGCCCAGAAGCTGAAGATGGCGGCGATGAAAAGCGGAATGTTCGCCTTCCCGCCGATCATCGACGTCAAGATCGACCAGCCGCAGGCGCAGTTCGTCATCGACCGCGACAAGGTCGCCGATCTCGGTGTCAACCTGCTCAAGGTCGGCGAGGATCTGAGCGGCATGGTCGGCGGCGATTTCGTCAACCGCTTCGACATCAACGGACGCAGTTACAAGGTGATCCCGCAGATCGAACGGGTCGGACGGCTCAACCCCGAACAGCTGCAGGATCTTTATGTCAGCGGCCCGGACGGATCACTGGTACCGCTCTCCACCATCGCCACGGTGAAGGAGAGTGTCGTGCCGCGCTCCCTCAACCGCTTCCAGCAGCTCAATGCCGTGAAGATCAGCGGCGTGGCGGTGCGGCCGCTCGATGAGGCCCTGCGCTTCCTCGAAGATGAGGCCACCAAGATCCTGCCGAAAGGGTACGTGCTCGACTACACCGGCGAGTCGCGGCAGCTGCGCACCGAGGGGGACCGTTTCCTCCCCGCCTTCATCCTCGCCATCGCCCTGATCTTCCTGGTCCTGGCGGCGCAGTTCAACAGCTTCCGCGATCCGTTCGTGATCCTCGCCGGCTCGGTGCCACTGGCCATTTTCGGCGCCCTGATCTTCACCTTCCTGAAGATGCCCGATCCGAGCGTGGCCTTTTGGACCAAGGGGTGGACCACGACCATGAACATCTATTCCCAGGTCGGGCTGGTCACCCTGGTCGGGATCATCGCCAAGAACGGCATCCTTATCGTCGAGTTCGCCAACAAGCTGCAGGAGCAGGGGCTGCCCAAGCTGCAGGCGGTCCACGATGCGGCGCTGACCCGCCTGCGGCCGATCCTGATGACCACCGCCGCCACCATCGCCGGCCATCTGCCGCTGACGATGGTTTCCGGCGCCGGCGCCGCCGCACGCAACTCCATCGGCCTGGTACTGGTCGGGGGGATGTTCGTCGGCACCTGCTTCACCCTCTTCGTGGTGCCGTCGATCTACATGCTGGTGGCCAAGGATCACTCGAAGGGACGAGCCTAGGGCTGGCCAGCTTTCCTTTCCCTCCACAGAAACCAAGGGCCGGCAAACGCCGGCCCTTGTCGCATCCGCAACCTCCGCCGGTCAACTCCTCGGCAGAGTAAAGAAAATCGTCGTCCCCTCATCCTTGACGCTGTTTACCCGGATCCTGCCGCCATGGGTTTCAACAATCTGCCGGGCGATGCTCATCCCCAGCCCGAGTCCGCCCACAGCGGTGTTGGACGCATCGGCCCGGTAGAACTTGTCGAAGATCCGCTCGACTTGCTCGGGAGTCATGCCGATCCCCTGGTCGATCACGCTGACTTCCCAGGCATCCGGCAGCTTCCGGCAGCGCAGGATAACCTGGCGCCCCTTCGGCGAGTATTTGGCCGCATTGCTGAGGAGGTTCTCGAGCACCTGGTTGATCCGGTAGCGGTCGGCGCGGATGGTCAGCTCCGCCGCATCCTCGGGAAGGTCGAGGATGAAGGTGTGGTTGGCGAAGTGCGCCCGGAAGAACTCGACGGCCCGCCCGAAGATCATCGCCAGAGAAACCTCCTGCAGATCGAGATCGATCGGCTTGCCGCTTTCGATACGGCTGATGTCGAGCAGGTCGCTGATGATCTTCTCCAGGGCCTCCCCCCGGTCATAGATTTCGTCGAGGAATTCCCCGGTCTGCGCCGGGGTGAACGGGCCGAACTGCTCGGGGTGGCGAACCAGCTCGGTGAATCCCATGATCGCAGCCAGCGGCGTGCGCAGCTCATGGGCCGCCATCGAGATGAACTCGCTCTTCATCCGGTCCATCTGCGCCAGCGCCCGCTCCGCCGCACGTTCCGAGCTCACGTCGTAGAAGATCGAGATGTAGTGGGTGATCCGCTTCTGGAGGCTGCTCACCGCCGTCACCGACAGGTGGGCGGGGAAAGTCTCGCCATTCTTGCGCCGGTTCCAGATCTCGCCGGACCACTGCCCCGTCGCCCGGACCTGGGCGCGCATCTCCTGGTAAATCTGCCAGTTGACATCACCGGCATTGAGCACGTGGATGTTTTGGCCGAGGATCTCCTCCTCCGCAAAACCGGTGATGCGGGTGAATGCCGGGTTGATCTTCTCGACGGCCCCCTCGAAGGTGGTGATGGCGATCGCTTCCACGGCATTTTCGAAGACGCTGGCGGAGAGGAGCATCTGTTCCTCGTGCTTTTTCCGCTCATAGAGGGTGAAGAGCAGGTAGACGACGCCGAGCAACAGGCCGCCGCCCAGAACCGTGAAACCGTGGTAGTACAGAGTGCTCTGTTCGACGGCATCCAGCGCCTTGCGGCTGAGGACCAGCTTGTAATAGGAGTTGATCGTCCCGACCACCCAGTCGGGGTGGCAGCGCGCGCAGTAGCTGGTCGTTTCCACCGGGAAGTAGTAGGTCGTGTCGCTCCCGGAGATCAGCGCATCCTCGCGGCTCAGGCCGAGGACGCCGGCATCGGTCTGCTTGACCAGCCCAGGGTTCGAGGAATAACGGACCACCCCTTTGGTATCGAGCAGGGAGAACTCCCGAACGTCGGCAAAACCGCCGATCTCCTCGAGATGGTTCTTGAACAGCTGCATGTTCCCCTTCTTCAGGGAATCGTAGGTCGCCATGAAGATCAGGTCGCGCAGGTTGTCCATGTAGGCGGTCAGGGAGCCCTTGACCTGCCTGGACTTGAGGGTGTCGGCCACGATGAAGACCATGACCGTCAGCACCACCGCGCCGGTAATCCAGTAGAAGTACTTCAGCAGGCGCGCGTGCCGGTCTTGGCTGGACATCGCCTCACTCCCGTCCCTTGATCTTCTTCTTCATCTGCGACCAGGAGAGGTCCTCGACTTCGACATTCTCGAGGTAGAGACTGCCGGTGAAGGGCCAGCGGAAGTTCATGCAGCCGATGCAGGGGGTGTTGCTCTCGACGCAGACGCTGGTCCGCCCGTTCCACCGCCGCACCGGGCAGTCGCTCGCGGTGATCGTCCCCCGGCACCCCTTTTTCAGCAGGCAGCCTTCCTTGTCTTTGGCGAAATCCTCAACGAACTTGTCCTGGGAAAAGTGCTGGTGACGGCTACAGCGATTGTGAATTGTCTCGCCGAAGTATTCGATAGGGAGCTGCAGTTCCTTGAGCAGGGGCGGCTCCTTGCCGGTGGCGGCATAGTAGGCGATGCTCCCCAGCAGGTGGTCGGGGTGCACCGGGCAGCCGGGGAGACGGACCTGGGGAACCTTGACCCCCTTGCGGGCAAGGTAGGCGGCCGTCGACAGGGCTCCCGTGCGGTTCCCCCCCGAAGCCGGAATCCCACCGTACGTGGCACAGGTTCCGGCACTGATGACCAGGGCGGCCTTGGCGGCGTAGCCGTCCAGAACGTCGTAAAGCGGCCGATTGCCGAGGGAGCAGGCATCCTTCGGCTGGCAGGGGATGCTCCCCTCCACGACCAGCAGATACCCCTCCTGGGCGGCCAACCGGTCGAGGTTTTGCAGATAATCCGTCCCCTGCCGAAACGACAACCCCGGGTGCGCTTCCAGCCGGCCGTAATGGGCCAGAACATCCAACAGGTCGAAATCGTTGCCGTAGAGCATCGACACGCTGCAGCCCATGCAATTCTGGGCATGGATGAAAGCAATCCTGGGGGCCTCCCTGCCCAGCTTGACGAACCCTTCGGCCAGCGTACGGGTCAGCAGCGTACTGCCGCACAGCAGCAGGGAGATGTCGCGGCATTTTTTCAGGAAATCGCGGCGACTGAGCATGGGCCCCTCAATGGATGGCACAGGCCAGGCAAGGGTCGAAACTGCGCACGATCCGCCCGACGACGAGCCCCTTAGCTGCCGCGCCCTCTTCGACCGGGGCGCCGATCAGCGCCGTTTCGACCGTCCCACGCTGGCCGCGCACGGTCGGCCCGAAATTCCACGCCGACGGAACCTGCAACCGGTAGCCGGTCACTTTCCCCTTTTCCGCCGTCACCTGGTGGTTCAACGCCCCACGGGCCGCCAGCGACATCCCCAACCCCTCCCCCGTCGGTACGGCCTTGAAATCCGGCGGGGCGATGGACGGTCGGTCGAGGCGGTAGGACGGCAGCAGCTCCTGCAGATAGGCGCAGAGCTTCTGCGCCTCATAAGCCCGGGCCAGGATTCGGGCCATGACCGAGGAGCGGGGGGCCTCCTCCCCGAAACGACGCAGCAGCTTCAGAAAGCCCTGGTCCGGGTTGAGCGCCATCCTTGCCAGCGGCCCCACCTCCATCGGCACCCCGTCGTAGAGCATGGCCCTGACCCAGGAGTAGCTCCCGGGCTTGTCGGGCCTGGGGGTGCCGTCCGCCTCCAGGAAGGACGCTGCGACGTCCTCCGCGATCCCCTCGAAGCGGACCGGCAGCCGCTCGCCGCGCCGCCTGACCCCGGGCTGGAAGAGGGACCTGCCGAGCTGGGAAAAGCCGCCGTTGGCGTAGAAGTTGCCGTGGGAGCGCCCCATCTGGAAGTAGCCGGGGAAATGCTCCGCCAGGGCGATGGCCTGCGGCAGGTAGCAGCGCTGGACGAACTCCGCCGTGCGCTCGAGAGCTCCGGCATAGTTCATCAGGCGGTCGCTGGTAATACCGGTGGTGACGCCCCCCGGGAGGATGGCGTGGCAGAACGGCACTTTCCCGCCGAGACTGGCCAAGCCGCTGCCGGCTTCCTTGCGCACGGCCAGAACCTCGGCGTAGGCCAGGGCCATCTCGACAGTCAGCCCGATGTCGTCGAGGGCGTCCGCAGGGACGGCAGACGAGAAGGTTCCGGCCGAATCGCGCATCAGGCCGGCCAGCCTGGGGACCCGCGGATCGTTGCCGCGGTATTGGGCCAGGCTCCCGAAATCGAGGTAGTCGGGAAGCGACAGCTGATAGAAGTGGAAAAGGTGGTCGGTGACCAGGTGCAGGCCGAGAATCAGTTCGCGCAGGATCAGCGCGTTTTGGGGTGGCTCGATGCCGTAGAGCTTTTCCAGGGCGAGACAGGCGGCAATGCCGTGAACTTCGTGGCAGATGCCGCAGATCCGCTGGGTTATGCGGGCGGCATCAACGGGATGACGGCCGACCAGCAACTGCTCGAACCCACGGAACATGCGTCCGGCAACCCGGGCATCGACGACCCGCCCCCCATCGACGCGGGTATCGATCGCCAAGTGCCCCTCGACTCGCGTCACCGGATCCAGGGCGAGAATTTTCGGCATACACTACCCCCGTATAATTATGTTCCATCCTACACGGGAGTCCCCTCAAAACAAACAGCAATTGCCGGCCCGCAGGAGTACCCCGCCGGCCCTTACTGAAGCTTCAGATAGGCCTTCACCGCCTCCTCGCCCTTCTTCACCGTCACCAGGCTGATCGCCAGAATCAACACCTTCTGCGGCTTCTCCAACTGCACCAGGATGAACCCCTGCTCGTAGAGAGAGATGTGGTGGATATTGTTGAGATTGCGGCGTACGAAGTTGTCGATCTGCCACCAGCTGACGAAGGGATCCTTCTCCAGCAGTTCGCGAATTTTCGCGCCGTGCTCGGCATCGAAAAAATACTGGCTGAGCATCTCCCGGCTGACCCGGTAGGACGGGGTGACAATCAGGGCATTCTCGGTGAAGCTGCGCGCCCCCTTCAACTCCGGCGCCATCTTCGCGGCAGAAAAAAACTGGCTGATCGTGTATTCGGGGGGCTTGGCCGAGACATTGCCGACGGCAAGCGGCAGCAAAAGCAGCAGGAAAAACAGCGTCTTCAACAGCGTGACTCCCTTTGCGAGATGAAGGCTACTTTTTCGGGGGGAACTGGATGGCTACCGCGACGCTGTCGGCGACCGACTCCTCGCCGCGCCGGGCCGGCACGAACCGCCAGTAACGCACGGCATTGATCGCCGCCTCATCGAGGACGTCGTGACCCGAGCTGCGGGCGACCTCGATCCTTTGCACACGGCCTTTATCGGTGACAGCCACCTGCAGATGCACGAGCCCCTGCCAGTGGTTGGCGCGGGCCAATGCGGGATACTGCGGGCGGGGGTTGGTCT